>Ga0255113_1000690_pt1 | contig 10093 bp, 10 predicted proteins | sample Law_Yuk_RepC_8h_FD_188473 | JGI IMG/M metagenome (GOLD analysis project Ga0255113, IMG submission 188473) | Freshwater microbial communities from St. Lawrence River, New York, United States - Law_Yuk_RepC_8h | ecosystem: Environmental > Aquatic > Freshwater > River | place: USA: New York... | reverse complement strand
GCCATGGACCTTGTCATAACCCAAGTCCAGCCACAGGTGAGAACTCAGGTGCGGGCACACCGGGTACAGCACACGCAACAAAATAGACAGGCATTCAGCCAATGCAGCCGCGTCCTCTTGGGTGTCACTGAGTTCAGCATCCTCGAGGGCGTTGAGCATCTTCATAACCGCGGAAACCACGGTGTTGTATTGCATGCGCTCGTAGTCGTAATTGGCCTGCTTGAGCACACTGTGGATATCAAGCCGCAAGGCTTTGGCGGCCTTGCCAAAGCCAGCCGCGCGTCCTGTCGCCAACCCATTGGCGATGCGCTGGCGGTGCTGGTGCGCAAAATTCCACACCCTGCGCAAAAACCGGTAACTGCCTTCCACCGCCGAGTCGTTCCACTCCAACGTGGCCTCGGGCGGCGCGGTGAACATGGTGTACAGACGTGCGGTGTCAGCGCCGTAGCGCTCGATCAGGTCTTGCGGATCGACACCGTTGTTCTTGCTTTTGCTCATGGTGCCCACGCCTTCATAGACGATGGGTGTACCGGCAGGCAACTGGCCTTTGGACTCTTTGAGTACAGCGCCAATCACTTTGCCATTGGCATCATGTTGGTCTTGCACCTCGTGCGGCCAGAAATATTCGATACCGCCCTTGTCGCTTTTGCGCGAGTAAATATGGTTGAGCACCATGCCTTGTGTCAGCAGTTTGGTGAATGGTTCGTCCACCTTCACCAAGCCTAAATCGCGCATGACCTTGGTCCAAAAACGCGCATACAGCAAATGCAAAATGGCGTGTTCGATGCCGCCGATGTACTGGTCCATGCCGCTGCCGCCCGTGGCAATACCCTCTTGGCGCATCCAATAGTCGGTGCCATCGGCCACCATCTTGTCGGCGTTGGTCGGGTCGCAATAGCGCATGTAGTACCAACTGGAATCGACAAACGTGTCCATGGTGTCGGTTTCACGCCGCGCTGGTTTGCCGCAGGTCGGACACACGACCCCTTTGTGGAAACCCTCGTGCTTGTGCAAGGGGTTGCCCGAGCCATCAGGAATGCAGTCTTGCGGCAGCACCACCGGCAGGTCTTTTTCCGGCACGGGTACGGCGCCGTGTTCATCGCAATGGATGATGGGAATCGGCGTGCCCCAATAGCGCTGGCGGCTCACCCCCCAGTCACGCAAACGCCAAGTGATTTTTTTTTCGCCCAAGCCTTTGGCTGCGAGTAGCTCGGACACTTTGTTCACTGCATCTTTGAAGCGCAGTCCATCAAGCAGGCCGGAGTTGATGCAAACGCCGTCTTTCGTGGCGTACCAGTCTTGCCAAACTTGGTTGTCAAATGAACCAGCATTGAACGAACCAGGAGCCGCAGATGTGGGGCTTACCTCTGGTGAGGAGTCGGAGCCTGCGACCGACGAGCCGGGGGCAGTCACCGCAGCGGCACCAACACTGACCACCTGCTTAATCACCAACTGGTACTTCAACGCAAACGCAAAATCCCGCTCGTCATGCGCAGGCACGCCCATGACCGCGCCGTCGCCGTAACTCATCAACACATAGTTGCCAATCCACAAAGCCACTTGTTCGCCGGTCAAAGGATGCGTCACTTTCAAACCGGTGTCCCTGCCAACCTTGTCTTTCAAAGCCAACTCGGCTTCGGTCGTGCCACCCGCTTTGCATTCCTCGATGAATGCAGCCAGTTTGGGATTGCCAAGGGCAGCATGCAGCGACAGCGGATGCTCGGGCGCGACCGCGCAAAACGTCACGCCCATGATGGTGTCGGCACGCGTGGTGAACACATACATGCGACCGTCTTGTATCAACTGACCGGAAGCATCCCGGATGTCGTGCGTGAACGCAAACCGCACACCCTCGGATTTGCCGATCCAGTTTTCCTGCATCAAACGCACTTTGTCCGGCCAGCCGTTCAACGTGGCTTTGGGGTTGCCGATTTGCACATGGTCAAGCAACTCCTGTGCGTAATCGGTGATCTTCAAGTAGTAGCCGGGGATCTCGCGTTTTTCCACCACCGCACCCGTGCGCCAGCCCTTGCCATCAATCACCTGCTCGTTGGCCAACACGGTCTGGTCCACCGGGTCCCAATTCACTACCTGGGTTTTGCGGTAGGCCACGCCAATATCTAGCATCTTCAAAAACAACCACTGGTTCCATTTGTAATAGCTCGCATCGCAGGTGGCGACTTCGCGCGACCAGTCGATGGCCAGCCCCATGGCCTGCATTTGTTGCTTCATGTAGGCAATGTTTTCATAGGTCCATTTGGCCGGCGGCACGCCGTTTTTCAGCGCCGCGTTTTCGGCGGGTAAGCCAAATGCGTCCCAGCCCATGGGCATGAGCACATTGAAGCCCTTCATGCGCAAATGGCGGGTGAGCATGTCGTTGATGGTGTAGTTGCGCACATGGCCCATGTGCAATTTGCCGCTGGGGTACGGCAACATGGAGCAAGCGTAGTACTTGGGGCGCGACTTGTCTTCGGTGACGCGGTAAACATCGGCCTGCGTCCATGCCAACTGTATGGCCTGCTCTATGGTGGATGCGGTGTATTCGGGATGTGCGCCGCTGTGACGCTGTGAAGAAATATCGGTGTGTGACATGGGGCTCAATAAGAAACCCCGTGCGCGCTCAGTTGCGCGGTGCCGGGGCGGTTGTGTCGATTTTAGGCCCTGCAGACTGCACCGCCAGCGACACGCTGCGCAACTCGGATTTTTGAATTTCCGCCATGGCTTCGGCAACACGCCCGTATGGCACGGTTTTGTCGATGTTCAATTGCACTTCAGTGGCTTGGGCAGACTGCGCTCTGAGGCTCAATGCTGCGGCCAGTTGTGCCATGGGCAAAGCTTGTCCGTCTACCGAGACTTGGCCATCGGCCTTTATGGAGATTTCAAGCGGCGCGGGTTTGGCCGAACTGGTAGCCACATCGACCTGTGGCAATTCCATGTGCAAGGCCCCAGTCATCATGGGAGCGGCGATGATGAAAATGACCAACAACACCAACATGACATCGACCAGCGGTGTGACATTGATCTCAGCCATGGGTGTGTAAGAAGGGCGGGATTCAAATTCTCCAAATGCCATGTCAGCGCCTCAGCGAGCTTGTATCGACTTAGCTTGCGCCAACGCGCGCAAGTCGTAGGCCAGCCCTTCAAGCTCGCTGTCCAAACGGGCCAATCGACGGCCCATCAGGTTGTAGGCCATGACCGCAGGAATCGCCACCGCCAAGCCAGCTGCCGTCATCACCAAAGCCTCGCCCACCGGCTGTGCGACTTTGTCCAAGGTGTACTGGGCAGAGGCTGCCAGATTGGTGAGCGCATGGAATATGCCCCACACCGTGCCAAGTAATCCGACAAACGGCGCCGTAGAACCAATGGTGGCCAGCAGGTCTTGACCAAATTGCAAGCGCGAGCGAACCGCTTGCAAGCCCTCGCGCAGGCGACGGGTCAACTGGTCAGAGGCTGCCACTTGCGCGGACATGCCTTGGTCTGCATGGGTGACGGCTTCCAACAAAGGCAGGAACATCGCTTGCGAATCAGCCGCCAGCCAATGGGCACGCGCCTGTGACCAATCGCCCGCCTGCCAAAACAGCGCCTTGCACGACGCGAGATTGCGAATCGCCAGATGCAGCAACCAAGATTTGTAAACAATGATGAACCAACTGACCACCGACATCACCAACAACAGCAAAGCAACCGTGATACTCACGCCATCGCTTTGCAAGATCAGGTCGTTGAAGTTCATCGATCAGTGTGGGAAAGGTTCAAACCCAAAACGTCAAACATATCGAACAGGCCACTGCGTTGCTGCGCAAGAAACCTGGTGGCACGCAAACTGCCTTGGGCATAGGTACTGCGACTGGCTGATTTGTGCGTGATTTCAATACGCTCGCCTTCTGTGGCGAACATCACGGTATGGTCACCGACGATGTCTCCGCCGCGTATGGTGGAAAAGCCAATGCTGCCTGGTACGCGCTCGCCAGTGTGGCCATAACGTTCGTACACGGCGCAATCTTTCAAAGAGCGGCCCTGGGCAGTGGCGATCACCTCCCCCATTTTCAAGGCAGTGCCGGACGGCGCATCCACTTTGTGCTTGTGGTGGGCTTCGGTGATTTCAATGTCGTAGCCGTCGCTCAGCGCGAGCGCCGCCATTTGCAGCAGTTTGAGGGTGACATTCACGCCCACGCTCATATTGGGCGCCATCACAATGGCAATGTCCTTGGCGGCTGTTTGAATAGCAGCTTTTTCCGCGTCAGAAAATCCCGTGGTACCGATCACCATTTGCACGCCTAAACGACGGCATGCCGCTAAATGCTGCATGGTGCCTTCAGGCCGTGTGAAATCAATCAGTACCTGCGCATTTTGCAAGCCTGCAGTGATATCGCTGGTGATAGGCACACCGACAGGCTGACCCAAAAATAATCCGGCATCAGCACCCAATTGCGGGCTGTTTGGCAAGTCCAGTGCTGCTGCCAGCTGCAAATCTGGGGAACGCACCACCGCTTCGATCAACATGCGCCCCATGCGGCCGCCCGCACCAGCGATGGCAATACGTCGTGGAGACGAGGCAGATGCGTTCATGCGATGGGCCTTTATCTGGCGGGTGATTCCAAGGGCGGGTATTGTTTGCGCGGCGCAGTGGCCTCAGGCGCTGTGTCGAGCGCATTGCTGCCTGACGTTTGCGCTTTGAATTTGTCCAATTCCTGCGGCGTGGCCTGTAAGCGGGGAACTTTTTTTCTTTCCTCCGGTGTGGTCAAGCGCTCGGCAAATTCGGATTCGCTGGGGAGTTCGTCAGCTTCATAGCGGTAAAACGCGTCGTTTTGAAAGAACACTGACAGTTTGCGTTGTTGGGGCTGGGTGCCTTGGCGTTGGATAGTGAACGCATAGTCCCAGCGGTCCGCATGGAAAACACTGGCAATCAATGGGGTGCCCAAAATTTCTTTGACTTGGTTGCGGGTCATGCCAGGGCGCAAAGCCTGCACCTGCTCTTTGGACACGAAATTGCCTTGCACCACTTCGATACGGTAGGGAGTGACCTTGCGCATGGCACGGGCCACAGGGTCATCGACAAATGCACACGCCGCTAATGTGGACAGCAGCAATAGACCGCAGCTGCGCGCCAGTAGAGGTTGCAATGGAGTCATGTTGGGATTGGGGCGAGATATGATGAATGCATTGTAACGACGGGTGCAGACCACCCGACCTGAGTCGCGAAAGGTACCAATGCAGTCTATAGGCGATTTAAAAAATACCGGCTTAAAGGCCACGCTGCCGCGTATCACCATCTTGGAGTTGTTCCAAAAAAGTGGGCAGCGCCACATGAGCGCAGAAGATGTGTACCGCCTGGTTTTACAAGAACGCGCCGATATTGGATTGGCCACCATTTACCGGGTCTTGATGCAGTTTGAGCAAGCCGGCTTGCTCACGCGCAGTCAGTTTGAAAGCGGCAAAGCGGTGTATGAGCTCAACGAAGGGCAGCACCATGACCACTTGGTTTGCCTAGACTGCGGACGGGTCGAAGAATTTTTTGACGAAGAAATTGAAAAGCGCCAACACGGTATTGCCCGCGCCAAGGGCTTTGAAATTGCTGACCATGCACTGAGTCTGTATGCGCACTGCACCCGCAAACCCTGTCCTTTCAAAAACACCTAATCCGTTCGGTTGGACTGCATGGCCTCACGGTGGCGCGAGACAAATTTTTCATAAGTATCAATGCCTCGCATCTGCAATATGGTGTTGCGTACAGCGGCTTCAACCAACACGGCGATGTTGCGCCCAGCCACCACTTGAATCACCACTTTGCGCACAGGAATACCCAGCACAGTCTCAGTCAGCGGTTCGTGCGGCAAGCGGTCGTAATCGCGCTCTAAAGTTTCCTTGCGCACCAAATGCACAATCAGTTTGAGGCGCATTTTGCGTCGCACTGCGGTTTCGCCAAAAATGGCTTGTATGTCCAGCAAACCAATACCGCGCACTTCCAGCAGGTTTTGCAGCAATACCGGGCAGCGGCCTTCTAAGGTGGTTTGGTTAATGCGGTACAAATCCACTGCGTCATCTGCCACCAAGCCATGGCCGCGTGAAATCAATTCCAGCCCTAATTCGCTTTTGCCCAACCCTGACTCGCCGGTGATCATCACGCCCATGCCCAATATATCCATCATCACCCCGTGCAAGGTGGTTCTGTCAGCGAAATGTTTTGACAAATACGCACGCAGCAAATCAATCACAAATGCGGCTGACTCGTGGGTCACAAACATGGGGATTTGTGCCTCTTCGCACATGGACAACAGCGCTGGCGTGGGCACTTGGCCATCTGCCACCACCAATACTGGTGGCACCAAGGTCACGATGCGAGACACCCTGCGCTCGCCGACCAGCGGGTCTGCATGTTGCAAATAACTGATTTCTCGTTCGCCCAAGACTTGCAAACGGTAGGGATGTATGTAATTGAGGTAGCCCACCAAGTCAGCGCCAGAGCGGGCCATGCGCACAGCCACTTCATCGAAATGGCGCTCGGTGGCGCCCTTGCTGGCGACCCAATGCCATTCGAGTTTCTGGCGAAAATCTTCGAAAAGTACGTCAGCGCTGACAGCGGTGGGTTTCAAGGCAACAAACTCAAGCGGTTTGTACCGATTGCCAGTTGGTGATCAAGAGGTGCAATTCTTGGGCTTCACGGCATTGCTGGAGCTTGTCGCGCAGGTTGATGTCGCTCAGCATTTCGGCAATTTCAGAAAGAATTTCCAGATGCTTTTGTGTGGATGCTTCCGGCACCAACAAGAAAATCATCAGGCTGACCGGTTTTTCGTCGGGGGCATCAAAGCCTATCGGTTCTGCCAGCAAAAACACGGCAGCCAATGGTGTTTTCATGCCCTTGATACGCCCGTGCGGGATGGCGACACCGTAACCCAAACCGGTTGAGCCCAGTCGCTCGCGCGCAAACAAACTGTCTGCGACCAAGGCCCGGTTCAAGCCATGTAAATTTTCAAACAGCAAACCGGCTTCTTCAAAAGCACGTTTTTTACTGGTGGCATCCACCTGCACAAGTGCTTGGGCAGGGGGCAAGATGGCAGCGAGTCTGTTCATGATTGGGGGCTGATTATGCACCTAGATGGCCTGTCAAGCTAGGGTAAATATTTATATCTTTTTTACTATATAAAAAGCCGCCTGGGTTTCAGGCGGCTTTGGCATGCAAGCCAGGTCAGTTCAAGTAGTCGCGCTTGGCGCTGGGATGTTGGTGGTCCTGCAGCCGGTCCTTGTGGCGCACCACCTGTCGGTCCAGTTTATCGACCAGTTCGTCCACCGCGGCATACAAATCTTCGCTGGCGCATTCAGCAAACAAATCGCTGCCTTTGACATGGATGTTGCATTCAGCGCGTTGTCTGCCTTGCTTTTCCTTTTGATTTTCAATCGATAACAGCACACGAACATCAACCACTTGGTCAAAGTGCCGCATGATTCGGTCGAGTTTCTGGGTGACATAGCCACGCAGTGCCGGCGTGACTTCGAGGTGATGCCCACTGATTGTCAAATTCATACATACCCTCCAGACGTGAGCCTGTACGCAGCGCTCCGGCAACATGCCATAGCGGTGACAGGTCACCTCCACTATGCACCTAGTCTGACAAAAAAGCAAACCCCGCCGGGACGGCCCTGTTGCGCACAGGGCGGTAAGGCTTAAGCAGCCGGCGCCTGGGGTTCAATGGTGTGCATTTTGACGTGCTGGGCCAACCAGTAGGCCACCACTGACGCAGCGATGCCTGCCACCGCGCACATCCAATAATGCGTGACTTGACCCTGCGGGTTGCGCTGGATCAGCACGCCGCCGATCCAAGTGGCCAGGCCAATCGACAAAGACTGCACCGCGCCATTGAGCGACATAAAGGCACCGCGAAATTGGGGCTGTGCTGCCGATGTGAGAAAGGCCATACCAGGAATCATGCGGGCATTCATGCAAAAAAATAAACTCGCCGACACCAACAACACCACTGGCAACGCATAAGGCTGCATCAAGGTGGTCAAGGTCATGGGCACCATAGACAACAACAACATACGCTGAAACATTTTTCGCTTACCGATTCGATCGGTAAGCGCACCTATCCATCGCGCGCTCAGCAAGGTGACGATACCCCCAGCCAAGTAAATGAATGGGATTTCGGTGGGCAACAAAATATGGTTGGCTTGCATGTAAATGGTGATGTAGGGAATCACGGTGAAGGCGGCAAACATCATGGCAAACGACATGGCAAGTGCCAATCGGTGGTTGTTGTCAGCCCACACTCCACGGATAGCAAATGTCATGTTCTGCCCACGCGCGTTGGCCACATGTTTGTCCAACCGTGGCAGGCTCCACACGGCCAGCGCACCCACCACTGTGCAAGCCACGGCAATGGCAATAAAGCTGCTGTGCCAGCCGCCCCAGTTGGCCAAAAACAAACCGCCTGGTACGCCCACCACCGTGGCCAATGAAAACGACATCATCACCAAGCCAGTGGCGCGGCCGCGACGCTCAAACGGAATCACGTCACCAATGATGGTTTGCGTCATGGCCGACAAAATGCCACCGAATACACCTGCAGCAATACGCGCCAGCATCAACATGCCGTAAGTGGGTGCCAGCGCACACGCCAATGTGGTCAGGCCAAACAACACATAGAGCAACAACAACAAACGCTTGCGTTCAAAACGGTCTACAAAAAATGCAGCCAGCAAACCTGACAGCCCAGCGGCAAAGGTATAGGCAGACACCAAAAGCCCGAACTGGGCATCGCTGATAGCAAACAAAGCTGTCAGTTGCGGGCCCAGGGGCATCATGATCATGAAGTCCAACACATGCGTGAATTGAATGCCCGCCAGTGTCAGGAGCAGCGCCAACTCTCTTCGTGGCGTTAATTCAGTGTGCATGGGGTGTGGCTCAGAAAAGCGAAGACTTTAACAGTCTGAGCTTTTGTCACTGGGCAGTGCCATAATTCTTGCTTGTTCAGCAATGGAGCAACCTCCTTGGAAACCTACCCCAGTCGGTAGCTTTCGGTTCACTGGCAACAGGCCGGACGGAATCGAAAGCGCACCCCACCTTTTCATCCGTCTATTCACGCACTGAGATTTGCCATGCTCAATATTTTTTCGCTGGTCAACGGCCGCCTGTTTCAAGAAGAAATTTCTTCCCTCGAAGAGCTGACGCGTTTTCAACCCATTTGGGTTGACCTAGAGTCCCCCACCCCTGAAGAAAAGCGTTGGATCAGCCAACACTTTGATGTGCAAGTGCCTGACGACGCGATGGACGAAGACATTGAAGAGTCCGCGCGTTTTTACGAAGAAGACAACGGCGAGCTGCATATTCGCTCCGACTTTTTGATCGCGGATATCGATGAGCCGCGCGCAGTACGCGTGGCCTTTATCTTGAACCAACACAACGCCGCACTGAAAAGCCATGGGGTTTTGTTTTCTGTACACGAAGAAGATTTGCCGGTGTTCAGGTTGTTGCGTCTGCGGGCGCGCCGCGCACCGGGTTTGATTGAAGACGCCAAAGATGTGTTGCTTGAATTGTTTTCTGTGGACGCCGAATATTCTGCGGACACGCTCGAAGGTATTTATGACGAACTGGAAAAAGTCAGCAAGATGGTGCTGTCTGGCGATGTGACCGATGCGCTTGCCGGTGAGGTGCTGGCCGAGATCGCCAGGCAAGAAGATTTGAACGGACGTATTCGGCGCAACATGATGGACACCCGCCGCGCGCTCAGTTTCACCATGCGACTGCGCATGCTCAATGCCGAGCAATTTGACGATGCGCGGCAAATCTTGCGCGATATTGATTCATTGGACAGCCACACCGCATTTTTGTTTGACAAGATCAACTTCTTGATGGATGCCACGGTGGGTTTCATCAACATCAACCAAAACAAGATCATCAAAATCTTCTCGGTGGCAAGCGTCGCCTTGTTACCCCCGACTTTGATCGCCAGTGTTTACGGCATGAATTTTCAGTTCATGCCCGAGCTGTCACAAAAGTGGGGGTATCCCTTCGCACTGACACTGATGTTCGCCAGCTCCGTGGTGCCGATGATTTATTTCCGCCGCCGCGGTTGGTTGAAATAGGCTGAGTTTTCAA
>Ga0255113_1000688_pt1 | contig 10112 bp, 8 predicted proteins | sample Law_Yuk_RepC_8h_FD_188473 | JGI IMG/M metagenome (GOLD analysis project Ga0255113, IMG submission 188473) | Freshwater microbial communities from St. Lawrence River, New York, United States - Law_Yuk_RepC_8h | ecosystem: Environmental > Aquatic > Freshwater > River | place: USA: New York... | reverse complement strand
CGCTTGTTGTAGCAAGTAATAGATCTTGGCTGGCGTAAAGCCAAACCGGGTGAAATAGTAGAGAGCAAAGTCCTGAAGGGCATAAGGGCCAACCTTTGCTTCTGTACGCTGCGATGGCTCCGCTTCACCATCGGTGCCTGGAATCAACTCTGGCGAAATTTCAGTTTCGACGATGTCCAGAAGAACTTTACGAAGGTCTGGCGCGCTGTTAACATCATCTGCTAGCCACCGAATTAGGTATTGGATGAGCGTTTTCGGAACGCTGCCATTCACGGAGTAATGGCTCATATGGTCTCCAACACCATACGTACACCAACCTAGTGCCAGCTCGGATAAATCCCCGGTGCCAATCACGATTCCACCGACATGGTTTGCGAGTCTGAACAGATGGCTGGTTCGCTCCCCAGCCTGTACATTTTCGAAAGTGACATCGTAGATGGGCTCGCCGTTAACGAAAGGATGACCAATGTCCTGCAGCATTTGCATGCAGCTTGGGCGGATATCAACTGTGGATGCATCCATCCCGAGGAGGCACATCAATGCAATGGCTTGATCAAGTGTCCGCTCCGATGTTGCAAACCCGGGCATTGTCACTGCAGTGATTTGGCTTCGACTCCAGCCAAGCGCATCGGCGGCTCGGCAGCAAACTAAGGCTGCATGCGTAGAATCGAGCCCTCCAGATATTCCAATTACCATCCGTTGAACACCGGATGACCTTAGGCGCTGAACAAGGCCGGCAACCTGTATCTGATAGACCTCTTCACAGCGTTGGTCACGCTGCCCGTGATCTGATGGCACATATGGGAACTGTGCGACATAGCGTTGCAGAGGAACCTTATCCGTGCACTGAGCAGTGATTGTCTTGATAATGCACTGTGGTTTAGGTCCATCAAATGTATGAAACTTCAACCGGTCATGGTGTAAACGGTCGATGTCAATGTCGGCGACGGTGAGCTTTGATGATGAATCCAGCCATGACTGATGCTCAGCTAGAAGGGACCCGTTTTCTGCGAGGATGCAATGTCCATCCCAAGCAACATCGTTAGAAGATTCACCTGGCCCGCCGGATGCATACGCATAGGCACAAATCAACCGAGCGGAAAGACTTGTTATCAGCTGTCTACGATAATCAGGCTTTCCCGTCGTAACGTTGGATGCCGATAGGTTGCAGATAATGGTTGCTCCGGCAAGCGCCAGCTGGGTAGATGGGGTATCTGGAACCCAAGCATCTTCGCAGATCTCGACCCCTACCAGCTTCGAAACATCATCGCCTAGCTGAAACAATAAGTTGCGGCCAAACGGTACGCTTTTGCCATTGAGCTCAATGTCTGATGTATCGCCATCAAACGCAGTGAAGTACCTTGGCTCGTAATACTCCCGATATCCGGGTAAGTGTTGTTTGGGGACAATACCGACTATGCGACCATTGTTTATCCCAACAGCACAGTTGTAAAGGTTTGCGCCTACACGAATCGGAGCACCAACGAAGCACAATAGTTTGCTGCCAATAGTGGCATCACAAATCGCCTTCAGTGCGTCTGTAACGGAATCCAGTAATACAGTCTGCTGAAACAACTCATCACATGTGTAGCCTGTAAGCCCAAGTTCCGGCGTTACCAAGACTTGAATGTGATCTGCCTCCGCATCCTGCATCAACTGCACGATGGAGAATGCATTTGCTTTGGGATTTGCGATTGTGATAACGGTGCTGGCAACAGCAACTCGGACAAAACCGTGGCGAAACGGGCTGTCAAACGGTATGAGTGACATGATGCCCGATTGTATCGTTTTGACGCGAATGGTTTTTCAAGTCCTCAAAGTAGAACCTTCGCTTATGCTCGAGGTTATGAAGGTGTGCATCGATGTTGCCAACTGAGACCAAGGAACAACTTCGGGATGCCCTGTTAGCGTGTGGATTTTCGCAGGTTGGCTTTACAGACACTTATCCAAGTCGGCATCACAGCTATTGGCGAGCATGGACGAATGCTGGTTATGCCGGAGAAATGCTGTGGCTATCGACACGCAGGGAGCTTCGTACGGGACACTTGGGTGTCCCTGAGCTCCTCGATGGTGCCCAAACGGCCATTGTGCTCGCGGTTTCTTATAACCACCCATCCATTGAAGCAGGTCCATCGGATGGAATAATTGCCAAATACGCTCAGGGCTTGGATTATCACCGAGTTATTCGTTCGATGACGAAACAAGGTATGAACGTGGTTTCAGAGCTAATCCCTGGGTCAGTATCACGGGCAACGACGGACTCAGCACCGATTCCTGAGCGGGAGCTTGCCGTCCGCGCTGGCATTGGTTGGCAGGGGCGCCATACAAATGTCATCGTTCCTGGATTTGGCAATTATGTGTTCTTGTCTGTCATCCTAACAACAGCATTGATCGAACCAGATAAGCCAGATTCCCAGATGGGTAACTGTGGTGCTTGCACTAAATGCCTTCAAGTTTGTCCAACGGGAGCTCTTGTCGCTCCCAATGTTCTGGATCCACGTCGATGCATCAGCTATTGGACAATCGAGGCCAAAGAGAGTATTCCTCTCGATATACGGCCTCTGATGGGAAATCGAATCTTTGGCTGTGATATCTGCATTGATGTTTGTCCTTGGAACTCACTTGCATCGGTGGAGCAGCTGACAGCCTTCAATTGGAACCCAAGCTTTGGGGCACTTGATTTAGGAAATCTCTTTAAGTGTTTGTCATCTGATGAATGGTTTCAGCAAACATTTTTAGGAACGCCGGTTCTACGAACAGGCCGGGCAGGTCTGCGTCGCAATGTAGCCGTTGCCATTGGTAATTCGCGTGACGTTGGCCTTAAACCCGTTCTTGAAGACGGTTTGACAGATGAATCGGGCATCGTGCGCGAGCATGTCGAATGGGCATTGCAAGCGTTGGAGACTTTGTAGACTATCTGGCCGATCTAACAATTTCGATGATCCAGGCAACGTTTCCATGTAGCGCAGAGACCGTACAAAACTCATCGTGGGTGTGGATGAGTTCCATTCCTGTTGCGAGAACTGCTGTGGGAATACCAAAACCATTGAAATGGTTGGCATCTGTACCTCCACCTGATTCTCGAAACTGTGGGGGAAAACCTAAGGTTGATGCAGCGTGCGCGGCAAGGCGAATGACCGGGAAGTCGTTTGTCAGGTGGTATGCGGGATAACTATTTGTCGTCCGTATACTGACCGTCGCTCCCATGGTTGCCGCTTCAACTTCAAAAGCTCTTTTGATCGTAGACAGCTGCTCTTCGAGTTTAATCTGGTTTCGTGAGCGTGCTTCGGCAATGACAGTTACGGTGTTTGGAACGACATTGCGTGCTTGACCACCGGTGATTACACCAACATTGTTTGTAGTTTCAGCATCGATACGCCCGACAGGAAACGATGCGATTGCCTTTGCAGCGGCAACGATTGCGTTAATGCCTTTTTCAGGCTCTGCTCCAGCGTGCGCAGCTTTCCCGTGAACGGTGATTTCAAGGCACTCGGATGCAGGAGCCGATGTTACGATTGACCCAAGTGGTGGACCACCATCGAGGACAAAGCCGTATTCACTGGTTAGCATTGTTTGATCGATGTTAGCTGCGCCAACAAGTCCTATCTCTTCGCAGGTCGTAAAGACAACTTGCACCTGGCCGTGAGGGATGTCGTTTGCGACAATTTCTTCCATCGCACAGATGATTGGTGCCACGCCGCATTTGTCATCTCCGCCAAGAATCGTATCACTCGTTGCATGAATGACATCGCCATCAACCTCAACGTTGATCCCAGGCGTTGGCTCCACTGTATCGAGGTGTGCGGCAAAGAGGAGGGTTGGTAGCGATTTATCAGTGGCGGGAAGTGTGGCGATCAGATTACCAACATTTGATCCTGTTGCCGAATTGGATGCATCCCAGCGGACATCAAATCCAATGTTTCTCAGCCGATCCGCGCAGTAGAGGCTGACATCGTGTTCGGACCTCGATGGTGAGTTATAGCTGAGCAGGTCGAGTAATGTGGACAGTACATCTTTGGTTGGCATCGATTACCCTAACTTAAACAAAGAACCGCAACCGAAGTTGCGGTTCGTGCGGGACAGGAACCTTATTGTGGTTGTGCTGCGGAACCGGATGGGGACTGAACTGGGGTGTCAGATTTCTGTCCGGGGTTGCCAGCTGCTGGTGCGCCTGCAGGTGTCGTAGCAGAAGGAGCTGGTGCAGGGGCGGGAGCTGCCTCTTCAGGCTTTTGGCAACCTGCGAGCGCAAGGGATGCCAGAACGGCGATCATAAGCAAATACTTCATGTGGATACCTCAAAACTGGAAAGCCGTCCAGCATAGGCTGGACGGCAATGACTACACCTGACAGGTCAGGCTTATGGTTGGAAGTCTGGGCGGAACAACCATGGGTGGCAGCCGTTGGTCCACAGGAAGCCTGGGATACCGGATGCGTTGTAGCCCGTGTAAGGGTCAACTGCCCAGTTGGTGTTTGCAGGGGACTGTTGCATTCCAAGAACGCGGTACTTTGCATGGCCATCGGCGAAGACAAAGTTCATACCCTTTTGGTGGATCCAGATGGAACCATCGATACCGAATGCACCACCGGTTCCGCCATTGGTTGCAGAGTTGCAGGAAGTGTTATACACACATGGCTGCGTTCCGTCTGCACAGGTCAGCAGTGGGTTCTGGAGGTTGCCACCCAGTGCTGCACTCTTGCCACGGCCTTCCCAGATCAATGGGAGGTCAGCTGGAGCATTGATGCCAGCCTGTGGGTAAGCCTGAAGAAGTCCATTGATTGTGTAGGAAGTCTTCTCTGGCCTTGCAAGCATGTTGGAGTAGGTGAAGCGGGCGAGGCCAACACGGAATTCAGGAGCTGATGGACATGCAAGGATGCCATAGTTCTTGACGTAAGGTTGGATCGTGTTTGCCCACTGGAAGTTGGAACCCAGAACTGCAGGGTGAGTCTGCAAGGAGGACCATGTTGGGGGAACCATGTGCCAGAAGTTCGTGAGCCACTGTCCATTGATGTTGGATGTGGTCAATGGCATCAGCTCATCGTAGTCCTGGGAATACATGAGTGTTGCAAGACCGAGCTGCTTCTGGTTTGAAAGACAGGATGCAGAACGGGCTTTGTCACGTGCCTGAGCAAACACAGGGAAGAGGATAGCTGCCAAAATCGCGATGATTGCGATGACGACGAGGAGTTCAATAAGAGTGAACGCCTGACGATTATTTCGGATATTCATATTCGACCTCAATTAAGATTAGTCCCACACCACTCCCGAGCGATGAAACTCAGGCGCTTTGTCGGTGTTCCTCCATCGGTTACCCAAAGGATTGAGGGTTTATACCCGAAGATTTAACGATTTGCTAGAAAATGTATAGGTATAAATACGGTTATATGCACAGTATGCCTACCAGTATGCTAGATGTAGGTTGCGGCGAAAGACCGATTCTGACATTTGGGACTTACGCAGTTGCTTTGACAACAAGACACCCCAGTCATATAATCGGAAAGTTTACAGGTACACTCACAACTGGTCGCTTTTCCAGTGAGGGTTTGCCTGCCCGCAGCGCTGGCGATTTTCGCGTGGTGCAAGCCACCGCATCCACTGGTAGCGGTTTCGAAGAAGAAAGGACGCTCTGTAGGATTCATCCATACTCTTTGGATGTTGAACCGGAGTGGAGGGCCGACAAATGGCGGCAGCTATAGAGATTACTAACCTGACAAAGCAGTATCCCGTGCCCATGAAGCGGGAATTTGTCAATGCCGTTGATAATCTGACATTGACAGTCGGAGAAGGCGAAATCTTTGGGTTTTTGGGCGCCAATGGTGCTGGCAAAACCACGACGATTAAGATTCTTCTCGGACTAATTTACGCGACAAGCGGCGATGCGAACGTCCTTGGAGCCCCCGCAGGTGACATTGCGGTAAAGCACAAGATTTCGTATCTCCCGGAAAGCCCTTACTTCTACGAGCATATGACTGCGCGTGAAATTGTAACGTTTTATGCACAGCTCTTTGGTATGCATCGTGAAGAAGCAAAGAAAAAGGCGGATGAGCTCGTAGATTTCGTTGGTCTTGGCGGCAAGTCTGACGTCAACAAGCCAGTTTCCGAGTTCTCAAAGGGAATGCGACAACGCGTAGGTATCGCACAGTCGCTCATCAATGATCCTACGTTGTTGTTCTACGATGAGCCAACATCTGGTCTAGATGCGATTGCCCGACGTGATATTCGTGACCTGATGCTTGAACTGAAGCGCCAAGGGAAGACGATGTTCCTCTCCAGCCACCAGCTTGAAGACGTCGAACTGGTGTGTCACCGTGCATCGATCATTCACAAGGGGAAACTCCAGGTGCTTGGCACCATGGATGAACTCCTTGGCGGTGAGCGTGTCGAAGTTAAGCTTGAGAACGCTCCGGCTGATCTTTCAGCAAAACTCACAGCCGATGGTGCTATCCGAACCGGTGATGTGCTTACGGCATCTGTCCTCCGTGAGGAAGTTGGCTCCGTTATTGATGCTGCCCGTGTAGGTAAAGCTAGCGTTGTTAGCGTAGTACCTATGAAACGTCGCCTCGAAGACATCTTTGTTGAAATCGTTGGTGGAAGACTTGATAAGGTCAGCGGCTCGCTGATCTCAACAGGCGACCGCCCCCTCATCAATAACGAAACGTCCACTGCCAATCCATACAAGGAGATTGCAAAGTAATGAACACGGCTATGGTGATTGCGCGCAATACCATTAGTGAAGCGCTTCGCAAAAAGATTCTTAACGCATTCCTGATGGTTGGCGTTGTTCTGATTGCACTCACATTTATCTTTCAGCAGTTTGCACCACGCCAGGAACTCACCCTCGTTAAGGGAATGGGTCTCGGCATTATCAGCCTCGCTGGACTATTCATCACAGTCATTCTGTGTATCAACCTGGTACCAACGGAAGTTGAGCGCCGGACGATTTACACAATCCTTGCGAAACCTGTACGTCGCTATGAGTTCCTCCTCGGTAAGTTCTTTGGTGCTCTCGGAACCTTGGGCATCAACATCGGACTGATGGGACTTGCATTCGTTGTGGCAGTTGCAGTCAAGCAGATTGGTGCAGAGAATGCAGTCAGCCCATTGATCCTCTTCAAGGGCATTCTGATGATTGCAATGCAGATGTTGCTTTTGGCAGCGCTTGCAATGTTCTTCTCGACTTTTGTGACACCGCTTGTCAACTTCTTCTTGACGATGGTGTTGTTCGTCATTGGCAACCTGTCCAGCTACACGCTTGACCTTGCCAAGAACAGCCAGGTTGCGATTGTCAAGTATGTGCTGCTCGGTGTCCATTATGTGGTTCCGAACTTCGGCAACTTCCAGTACACCAACCCATTGTTGCAACCGGATGTTGTCGTAAAGAACGAAACTCTGTTCCTGACCCAGAACTGTGCTTATGCGGTTGCATATGCAACGGCTCTGATGGTGTTGGCAATCCTCGTATTCGATCGCCGGGAGGTCTGACATGCTGCGCGAAGCTTTCGCCAAAAATCCCAAGCTGGCAGGTACCTTGGTTCCGCTAACAGCGGCAATCATCGCCTTCCAGGCTATCAATGACCGGGATGACATGCGGCGACAACCGGCTATTGAGCCTAAGAGTGTAAAGACTGCTGCTACCGCATCGTTTGGAGGCGCAGGCTTACCGTTCGAATACTCATTGGCTGCCTTGTCCGGTTTCCGTCAGGTCATCGCTGGACTACTGTGGGTCCGCTCGGATGCTTTCTTCCATAGCGGAAACTACGATGCTATTCTTCCAATGATTCGGTTGATTACATGTCTATGCAACAGGTGCTTGGCACTTGATGTATAACTTTACGGATACGGATCAACGCTCCGACCGACGATATTTGCCGGTTGGTCTAGCGCTTCTCGATGAGGGAATTGCCAACAACTCTAAAGTCTTTGATGTGTACAAAGAAAAGGGTTGGAATATGTTCGACAAGGTCCGTGACTATAACGGAGCTGTAAAAGCATATCAAGGCGCTCTTGCGAATGACCCGGATGCAGAAATCAACCAGGTTGCTCACCCGCTGGCACACTCCTTCGAGCGTGCTGGTATGGTTGATGAATCCATTGCGGCTTGGGATGATGCTGTAAAGCGTCATGAAGCGTGGATGAAGCGGCCAGGCATCACCGATGAAGTTAAGATGCGAAACTCCATGGGTGTGAAGAATGCGACCAAAAACCGGTCCATTATGCAAATCCGTAAGGCTTTGCGTCCTGCAAACATTGCAGCCTTGGGGGTAGTCGACACCGACTTTCATGTGACCGTCACCCGAACCAAATCTAAGGTTATCAAGGTCGAAGGTACGTGGAATCTGATTGGATCGATCAAGGATACATTCGATGCCGGTGTCTTCGAAGCAGATGGCAATACCATCAAAACGCTTGGCAAGGGCCTGACGCTCGATGGACCAGTGAACGGCTGCCGTGTAGATGTTCGCCTACAGGACGATGGCTATAAAATGCCTGAATTCGGATCGTTCAGCTTTGAAGTTGATCCTAAAATCACCCTGATGCAAGACATCGTTACAACGAGTGGTGGACGTCAAGTTGATGCGGGTGGTGCCTACGTTGCAACACCGCGTGCCGGTAATGCGGAAGCAGTTGCGGAATCAGCAAAGGTTTACAACCTTGCGCCCAAAGATCAAGCCGTTGCTAATGGCGTTCCTGTCGCACAGGCACTGACAGGTGCAGTTGCAATCTCCCCGCGAGGGCAGTGGCAGCTGGTAACGATGGCATATCCAAAAGCCTTCAATGCTTATCCACGCTACTACACACAGGCTGAAGTTCCAGCAATGTTTGCTAAGCTTCGTGGCGATGCAAAGACGGTTGCTGAAAAGCTTACGAAGCGTAATGTTCACATTGCCCGTAAGGGTCTGTATGCTCCTGGATCTTTCCGCAGGGAAATCGATATGAGTAAGGATCCAAAGATGTACGGCTTCAAGAACGAATCGTTCGAGCTTATTCTCAGTGTCAATCCAAGAACGGCACCTGACTTTGTTCAGGATCGTATTGGGTGGAACGGTGAAGGCTGGAATGATCGAAAGTACTTGGATGACAAGACGGTTCCTGGGCTTCGGTTGATTCGTGTCCGCGTACCACTTACCAAGGATGACATTCTTGGAAGCGGTGAGAAGGTTCTGTTCAAAGGCTAATCAAGCTTGTTCGGTAAATCAAAACCTCCGATGACGAAGTCATTGGAGGTTTTTTTGTCGAGTGATTTGATTTACACAACCATGGAGTGGTGCGCTCGTTCAAAAACGATTGCGAAGCAATTTGAGGTGAGCATGTTGCGCCTACATTCTCAAAGGCGCCCAGAAAAATCTAACGGTATCAACACCCGATTAGGTAGCAAAGGTGAATGGGGAATGCGCAGAGTTGTGTCCAACTTACTTTGAAAAGACAACCGTAATGGGGGATTGCCCAATCTTCCCAAGCGTAATGTCGCTTCCCACTGCAACCTGCTCATCTTTGGTCCAGGATGCTTCGCACTTGCCATCAGACATTGAAAGTTTAGCGGTTCGACCGTTGCTTCCGCGGATCTCGCCCTTAGATGTCCATGGTCCAGCTGCAGTCATACGCCGAGATTGAATGTCAATTTCCCAAGTGAAGCACGCGCCGCGACTGCTGGTCGCGTTTAACTTGGATGATTTTTCAACACGAAAAGAAGAACCATCGCAGGATGGATCGCTCCAGTTACGATCTCCGACAAAGGACCACTTGTAATGTACGAGGTTACTTTGTTCTTTTACGCGGGTAAACAAAACACGAATGTTTCCGTCAGATGGCATTGCACTCCGCGATTCATTTTGGCTTTGCCGCTGAGTACAGCCAGCGGTAAGACTCACAAGAATAGGCAGGAGCAACGCGATTAGTCGGGAATTCATTCCTTGATTGTATCAATTGATACCTTGCTTGTGGAAAAACTTCGCGGTAAACTGTTCCCCGTGGCCCGTTGGTCGAGCGGTTAAGGCGCCTCCCTTTCACGGAGGAAACCAGGGGTTCGATTCCCCTACGGGCTAGATTGAGAGCACCTCTTTGAGGTGCTCTTTTTGTTTGCTGGCACCATCGTCGATTTGGCTTCCTCTAAAGG
>Ga0255113_1000670_pt1 | contig 10250 bp, 8 predicted proteins | sample Law_Yuk_RepC_8h_FD_188473 | JGI IMG/M metagenome (GOLD analysis project Ga0255113, IMG submission 188473) | Freshwater microbial communities from St. Lawrence River, New York, United States - Law_Yuk_RepC_8h | ecosystem: Environmental > Aquatic > Freshwater > River | place: USA: New York... | reverse complement strand
TCCCCGATGGCCGCAAGGCTCAGGCTGATCAGCGTAACTTTGGCTTAAACTTGCCAACGCGTAAAAATGGTCTGATGGCTTTTGCTGCGAACCGTGCTGAGGATGAACGTCTCGATGCTGCGGGCAACCGCTCGTTGACCGCCACAGACAAAGGCAACATAGCCGGCTCACTCGGCCGCTCGGCTTTCTCCTACAACGTCAACCGTACGGGTACGCTCGCCGGAAACAAGTCAACGCTTGGCAATGAGCAGGAAACCGCAGCCTTCTCCCTGCCCGGTGGCAAGGGGCAGCCAGCACTGCTTGGGTTCAACCGCAACGATGACATCAAGCGGAACGACAAGGGCGTATTGGTGGGTGCGGCAAACGATGTCTCACAGCTAAACACCAAGATAGCCGGCGGTGCGCTCGGTTTCCAAAACACGGTTAACGAGACATACACCCCGGATGGCAAAAAGACAGCGGCTGATCGCTCACGCCTGCAGTTTGGTTTCGCAGGTAATGCCAAGCGCGGAACACCATCCCTTGGCTTACTCCAGACATCCGATACCGTTGTCGACCCTGCGGGGAACAAGACCGTTGTCGATGCCACTCAAACCAACCTCGGTGGACGCCTCGGCACGAGTGACTTCACTGTTCAAAACCTCCGGTCGAATGCTCTGGGTGCAAACAAGGCAACCACAGTCGTAGATCAGCAGAAGGTTGGCTTTGTCGTTCCTGTCAGCATGCTCAAAGGGGCTCCAAAGCTCAAGCTTGGGCGTACCGATCAGTCCACATATGTTGGTGACAAGCGGATTGATACCGACACCAATGAAATAGGCTTCTCGGGTGCCATCGGTGGTGCAAAAATCGCCGCTGATATCACTCGCATGGATGCCCTCGGCACGGACGGCAAGACAGCATTCTCAGACAAGCAAGCGCTTCAGTTCAACTATGGTGGTGGCAAGCTTCCTGGGTTGTCATTCAACCGCGGCGGGGATGTAAAAACAGACCCAAATGGCGTCCGTATCGGCACTATGACCGACACGACCAACTTCTCCACCAAGGTCGGAGTACTTGATTTTTCGAGCAACCTGTTGCAAACCGATGTCGCAACCGTTGACCGTCGCCGAGTAATTACAGATACAAACACATCCCAGCTCCGCTACGGTGGTGGCAAGGGTCAGCCATCTCTTGCCCTAAAGCGCACGGATGGTACCCGGCAGCTGCAGGATGGCTCGGCATTTGCCCTGACAACTGACCAGATTGATCTGGGTCAGCATATTGGCAATGCTAAGCTTGCCTACCAGTTCCAGCGCACCGATGGCGAATCTGGTAAGAAATCCAACGCAGGCGACCTTCAGACCGTTGGGTTGCAGGTTGCCCCACGGAAGAACATGCCGGTTGGCTTGAATGTCACCCGTAGCCAAGGCGACTTCGTGGATGATGCAGCGAACAAAACCGGAATTGTCCTCGACAAAGTGGATGTTTCCTCAAAGTTCGGCACAGCAAATGTCAAGGCAGCCGTTGGACAAACCGCAACGACCAAAGAAGATGCCAAGGCCGGCGGACTGTCCCGTGACACAGCCGTCACACTCCAGACACCCATCTGGGGACGTGGCCAAAATGCTGCCGTAACTGTCTCCAACTTCAATAACCAAACCGGCTATGCTCTCGAAAACCGCAACGGCTTCCAAGTGTCGTTCAACCCTATCAAGGGACTGACGCTTGCCAATGAACAATCAACCGGCATCATCACGCCCGTTGGTGCCGCTGCACCATCCAGAAATGTCGCGACAACGAAAACAACTGCCGAACTCGTGCCAGCCCCCGGTACAAAGCTGCAGTCATCCGTGCAAAGCCTCACCGATGGTCAGAAGCAGGTTGACACCACCGATGTCGCAGCAATGCTTGGTGGACAGAAGACACTCTTCCAAGTCGATGGACTCCTGCGTATGCGGGATGCCAATATGGGCGATGCTGCCGCAAACCGCGACAGCGCCAATGCCAATATTGCCCTTCGTCCATTCAAGGGTGTAACGGTACGCGGCTCTTACATCCTGAACCCGGATGACCCTGCTCAAAAAGACAAGTTCAACCCGCTTGAAAAGCGTGAATATGGCATCTCGGCCAAACTGGGAGCTTTCGAACTTGGCGGAACCTATGCCGATACCGAGCTCCTCAAGGGAACCCCCGCAGATATTATTGCTAAGGCAGGCGGCGCTCCACAGTTTGGGGAAACGGGACTGACACTCGGATGGCGTTTTGGATCAGGGACCCAGCTGACCGGTGGCTATAAAGACACTTTTGCCTACGGACCATCCATCAGCAAAGGCCTCGCGACATACTCCCTCGGATTTACGCACAACATTTCAAACTCGTTCAACTTCTCCCTCAGCGGAACGATGATAAACAACCGTGCGATTACAGCTCCGAATGGACGAAACGACTACAGGGCCGAAGCCAAGCTCGGAGTCAAGTTCTGACACTTCCGGATGCTGAATTCGCGACATCCAGTGCGGCCGAGATCATCCTGACCCACCCTGCGTGGGACATCAAGGACAAGGCATCGACCGTACTGGCACTTCGCAAAGCATTTCCAGAAATGACTCCCGGGCAGACATCCGCGCTCGCAACCATCCGGGATATCCGCAAACGCGCCGAAACACGGGGCTTTGCCTTTGCTGACCGGCTGTTCGCGGATGACGATGGCCTTTCGATGGCGACCAGCCCTGGACTTGTTACGGTTCATGCGATGCTGCTCGCAGCCACCGGGCGCCCCGTCCTCGATATCGCCGCCGGCTGTGCGATCGAAGCGCTTCAGCTCGCAGCAACAGGCCTAAATGTAACCTGCTACGAAATAGACCCAGCACGGGCCCACTTTGCCACCATCAATGCCGAACGATGCCCAACGCCAGGCAACGTAACGGTTATCCACGGGGACTGCCGGACCGCCGATGCAGCTGGCACCGTGATTTATTACGACCCAAGCCGCCGCGCGGATGGCACCCGGAACAACCGCTCCTTTGACAGCCTAGAGCCACCAGTGGATGTTTGGGCTGACTTTGTTGCGACATCCGGGATGGGCCTTGCGAAGCTTCCGACAGGTCTCCCCGATGACGAAACCATGGATTTTGGTGATGCCTACGCGTTTTTGGCCGAAGGTAAAGACTGCAAAGAGTGCATCCTGACGGTAGGCATCGAAACGCCATGGCAATCCGGGGATGTCCACTTTGTCGACACCGGCCTCAGCATCAGCCCAAGCCTTGATGAAGTCCCGATGTTCCCTGACCTCGCAGCGGTAAAGTGGATCCTCGACCCGCACCCCGCGCTCTGCCGGGCGGGCGCTCTTGGCGTTCTCTGTGAAGTCGCATCGGGTGGGCTTGCATCCCCGATGGATGATTACCTGATGACCGCCGGTGAGACGCCACCGAAAATCGACCCACAGCTGGCATCCATCTGGCAAGTCATCGCCCTCGTTCAGGCCAAGCCCCGACACGTCAACCCAATCCTCCGCGAACACGATGCAAGACTACACATCGTAAAGCGGCGGAATGCAGGTAAAGATGTGGACACATTTGTAGCGGCTCTCGGGAAGCAAAAAGGCAAGAACGATATTTGTGGCATTTTCATGGTGATGCCGGATGGGCTATATGTGGCACTGTGCCAGCCGAAGCCGTGGCACGAAGCCTCCTAAAATTAGGTCAAATAGCAACCACTCTGCCGGTAATCCGCCTCCAGATGTAGAATAGCGCATGCCCATTTTCGAGTTTACGTGTGATGACTGTGCAACCGGACGAAAGTTTTCGGTTCTCATCGGTGTCGTTGCAGATCCGGCACCGCCTGTTTGCCCGCGCTGCGGCTCGACCAATGTTCGTAAGTGTGTTTCGCGCTTTGCGCGGGTACGCTCAGAGGACTCGCGCCTTGATGACCTCGCAGATGCAGCCGACCGCCTCGATGAAAATGATCCAAAGGCAATCCGTTCCTTCATGAAGGAAATGGCCAGCGGCATGGATGGCGAAGTCAGCACAGATGAGCTTGAGGCGATGCTTGATGAGGCGGAATCCGGCGGGGATGATGATGCTGGTGGCGATGCTGCTACCGCAGATGAGGAGTAAACGACAACGATGCGTTTTGCTATTTTAGGCCTTGACCACTGGTACACAGCATTTGGTGCTTGTGAGGTTCTCGCAGCATCGACTGAAAACACGCTGGCCGCTATTTGTACAGAAAACGATGACCACGCGGCATGGGCAGCGGAAAAATATCCGGATGTCCTCCTCATCCGGAATCCGCGACAGCTGTTCGTCGACACTGATATTGAATGTGTACTGATTTGCGCACCGACGGCACTTGCGGACGACTATGCGCTGGATGTCATGGAAAGCGGAAAGCACGTCCTCGGCGTCAAGCCGACCAGTAACTCACTGGATGGTCTCAGAACAATCATTTCCACTTCAGAAGAAAACGATGTCTTTTACGGATCCTTTGAAGGTATACAACGCTTCCATCCGAAGACACTTGCCCTCAAAAACATCCTGACATCAGGAACCATCGGGCGTGTTCTGAGCGTTCATCAAGTCGGCAATGGCGGCCTTCCTGCTCCTTGGGATGGTCGTGCATCCGGTGAGCCAAGCTGGTGGATTGACCCGGAAATGATCCATACGGGTGCGTGGATGGACCATGCCATATACGCAATCGACCTGCTACGCTTTTCCCTCGATGCTGAAGTGGATGCAGTTGCAGGACATATCGGAAATCGCCTGCACAAAGACCTGCCACTGGAAGACTACGGAATGGCTCTCCTACGTCTTAAGACGCCAAGCGGTCCTGTCAGCGTCGTCATGGAAGACACGTGGTCATCGAATCCAGGAGGCGGTGCTCACTGGATGCGTATCGTCGGCACTGACGGCTGGCTACGCTCAGATGGTGATGACTGGGTCGTTTGCAAGGGTGGCGAGGAAACAGTTTACAAGTCCGAGGAAAGTGTGTTCTTCCGCTTGGATGACTTTGCTGCGGCACTTGTTGAAGAGCTTCCAATGCCGTTCACACCCGAAGATGCACTTGCCAATCTTAGTGCCTGCCATCAGTTTTACACAGTAGCCCTCCGCGATTAGCGTTTTCTAAACGTGACAACACTAGAAAGCCTGCCCTTACGGGCAGGCTTTGTTTTTAACGTTGCGAATCGCAATCCCACAATTATGACTGCCCTTCGTGTTACCGCGGTGCAGGTGGCAGTGGTGGAATCCTCTGCTCTTCCGCCAGTTTGTCACGGCTCGGGGATGCAACCGCTGCGTCGGATGCCTTGGATGATGGCATCATGGATGGCAATGGACGGAACTTCGAATAGACGACGGCGACAACTGTGATGACAATTAGGCCACCAAAGACGACCATTAAAATGGTCTCAACTGTTCGATATTTCTTCTGCTCTTCTGGCGGAAGCTCGTAGCTCATTCAAACCCTCCCGTACACATCACGCCACCTAGCCGCTCGGCTAACATCAAACCCGCCTACTTCAGCTGTGACAGTCGCGTCTTCGCCCAAGCATTGTCCGGGTCATCCTTGATTGCAAGCGCATATTGTGCACGCGCCGCAGCCTTGTTTCCCGTCTCTTCTTCAAGACGCCCGATGCATGCATACACGGATGCACGATCGGCTCCTTTTTTCAGCCCGGATGCTGCGAGCGTAAAGCATCGCTTCGCACCAGCGCTGTCTTTCTTCTCGGCAAGCATCGTCCCAAGCGCGAGCGCTGCGGTGCCCTCTTTTGGGTTGAGTTCAATCGCCTTGGTAAAAGCATCTTTGGCAGGTGCGTCTTCATTCAAGCCCTGATAATGCACGGTTCCAAGCTCAGCGAGAGCCGCAGCACGCTGCACCGGCGTCAAATCGGATGCATCCCCTGCACGCGTCAACGCCTCGACAGCCCGGTCAACATCGCCGTTGCCCATTGCCGCATAGCCTAAATACAACCAAGCCAAGCCATCGGAGTCCTTTTGCACAACCGCTGCATCCAATGCCTTTTGCGCCGCCGCAAAGCCTCCCGTGCTGTAATACACCAGCCCCAGTTCACGCTTTGAGCCACCATTGGCAACATTCGTTTCTGCCTCATCAACAGACAGGCTCGACTTAGGCGCAGGGCGACGGTCCTTAATCTGCGGAAAGGCTGCGCCACTTGCGGCCACATTGACCGTAGGCGTCTGACCAGGCTTCCCTGCAACCTGAGGTGTCTGCGTGCATCCGGCCAGCAATAAAGCACAAATGCCCACCACCAGCGAAGTTCTATGAATATTCATCACAGTTACAAATTACCCTATCCCAACCCCGGCGCCCGTTGTAAATACGGTTGGCACTGCGATTTCAATGCGCTTAAGGGCTGCGATCACCATTTCTCTGGATGTTCCCTTGACCAAGCGCTCGACATCCCGGTCCCAAGCCGCAAGGCCAAGCTGCTGGCGCTGCGTTGCCTGGATGAGCGCATTCGGCATCCGTGTCGAACGCTCAGCAACCATCCGCAAATAACTCGCACGCACCCGCGTGATATCCGCATCGCGGAGCTCGCCCGCCTTAGCGATTACATCCCGCAGCTTGGTGTGCATCGCAATGAGCAACTCGCGCTCGGAATCCGCTGTCACGACCTCGACAAACGGCACGTACCCGCCACTGACAAATGCAACATCCCCGTAGACATCGTAAATCTTGCCCATCGGGACCCGAAGCCCGTACAGCGGTGCCATCCGACCGGCGGTCAGGTAGTGCATCGCGAGGATGTCTGCCGCAAGGGTTGGCAAGCCAGCTGAGGCCGGGCGCAATCCCGCAGCGATGAGGATACGGAGAGGCCCCGGGCCAACACTAACCCGAGTTGTCCCAGAGGGAAGCGCCGTGGCAGCGGGTATGGCGAGCTGCTTTGGTGCCGCTCCACGCTCATCCCAGCCAGCCAGCGACAATGTCCTGCGCACAACATCACGGGTCTCCTTAGGATTGAAGCCTCCCATGATGGTAATCGCTGCGCGGCTTGGGTGAAACCACCTTGCATGATGTGCGAGGATGCGAGCGGTATCTATGCGCCGGTCGACGGCCGGGTTTAGGACATCCGCAAGGCTTCCCCCAGCAACGGATGCTCGTAGTGCGCGTTGCAATAAAACCGGCCGTGCGTTGGCATCGGTGACCTTTTGTTGCATCGCCAGCCAGCGTGCCTTTTGGACAACGGCATCATCGATGCGGGGCTTGATCGCAAGGTCACTCAGGACGACCTGAATCGTCTCTTGAATGTCGGCAGGATCGGTGGAGCAGACGCCCCAAATCGTGATCGCTTCGCCATCTTCAACGATTCCAAACCCACCGAGGGCGCCGAGCTCGGCCGCGAGCAGCGGTCCAGTTTTACCAGGGGCATCCTGCCCGAGTGCTTTTGCAAGGACACTCGAGAGCCCATTTATGCCGGCGTTTTCGGTGATGCCACATTGAATGCGGATCGCGATGCCAAAGCGTTTTGCACCGGCGATGGGCACAGCGGAATAGGCAGTTCCCGCAAGGGTTGGATCTGAAAAGTCATCTTGTAAGCGGTGCAAAATCACAGTGCCACCTCCTGCCGAAGGGAGAAGCGCAGGACGATCCGATCGATATGATCAGTGAGCTGCGCGGGCGTCAGCTGGGACAGAGCCTTTAGTAACATCACCGGGCCAGCGGGTTCATCGATGGCATCCCATTCCGACTGTCGCGCCACAACCTGCGCGGGGAGTGCGGCCTGCTCGGCCCAAATACGCCGCGTGGCGGTGATGACTCCCGTTGCCTGGCTTTCATCGGCGATCAGCGTCTGTGCAGCCTTGAGGGCGGTCAGAAACATGTCAACCGGCTGGGCGGATGCGGCCGTGTGATCGATGCGTAACAGGACACCCGAGAGCCCACGATGCAGAATGCTCGAGCAGCTGGCATCGATGCGCTGCGGCACTGCGTTTTTAGAGACTGGTATTGAGACGGCGAGCTGTGTTCGGAGCGCCTGGTGGATGACATTCATAACCGCGAGGTCAGCCGCGTGCGCGCTTGTGATGTCCATTCCAGCTTTACCGGTGGATGTTGGTATAAAGACACCGGTTGCAACATGTAAAGGCGTCGTGAGCGGCAAGGTTGCGATGCGTGTTGTCGCAGCGGGCTCTCTGGATGTCCGCTTAAGCATTGACCCCGGTGTATCTGGGAAGCAAGCGTTTACGACGGAGCGTGCATCCTCACGGTCGATGTCACCTGCGAGCGCTACCGATATCCGCCCGGGTACGACGATGGCTCTCTGCAGCTGCGTGAGCGCCGTAAGGTCTGGGGCTGCGAGTCTCGATGGCTCCCCGGTGGATGCCGCGAATGCCGGCCCTGCGGATGCGGTGAGCAGACGGTCGATAATGCTCCTCTGACTGTCCTCACGGAGCAAGTCAACTTCGGTCAGGAACGGGACTTTCTCGGATGCAAGCTCGGCTGGAAGGTGTGCGGGACGCAGCATTCGCTCCGTGATCAGGACAAACGCATCCCGCCAGGATGCCTTGGGAGCAGTGAATGTGATGACAATCGCATCCCGGCTTGTCGTTGCATTGACAGCGGCCCCGATCTCTTCGAGCAGGCGGTCAATCTCGCCACTTTCACGACCGGTGGTGGTTAGAAACCAAGCATGTTCGAGGATATGAGCATCGGCGCGTTGACCAATAGGCTGGTCGGATGTGCCCCAGCGAACCGCGATGGTTCCGCTAACGGATGTAGTTCCAGTGATGGGTGCAAGCGTTATCGAGAGGCCGTTTGGTTCTGTATGTTGTTGGATGTCGGCTCCAACGATGGGCTGTGAGTGCGCCGCGGATACGGGGTTCGATAGACTGCTGGTGGAGAGCAGCGCGCCCCCCATCATTCCCAGGAGAATCTGTCGCCGGGAGAGGGTGGATGCGGTGCTGATGATGCTCATGTTATTCAACATTCTGGCACTACGTTACCGCAAAAACTCGGATTGGTACCTCTATGGTCTAGCGGTCGTCTTGTCGGTTGTCGGGCTCATCAGTGTTGCAAGCGCAACGATGACGCCAACCGGTCTGTCATCCACGCTGATCAAACAGTCCATTATCCAAGGGTTTGCGCTGGTTCTGATGTATGTCGTCGGGGGCATCGATGTAAACAATTCCCGACGCGCGAGTATCGTGATGTACCTGATTGCGCTGTTTGGCCTCCTGTTAGTGGCGACGGTGTTTCGCCACACGGAAATCAAGGGTGCATCGCGGTGGATTGTACTTCCGGGCGGCTTTCAGCTCCAGCCGAGTGAGTTTGCAAAGATTGCCGTGATTGTGACCATGGCACACTACCTCAGCCAGATACGAGGACGGATTGCGACGTGGGGTGGCCTGATGCAATCGCTGGTTGTCGTCGGGATTCCATTTCTTCTTGTTGCCGCCCAGCCTGACCTCACGACGGCATTGGTGTTCTTGTGCATTTGGTTTGCGATGGTCCTGATTGCCGGCGCTCGATGGCAGCATTTGACATTGATGGTTGTGGCGTGTGCGCTTCTTGCCACATTTGCATGGAAGAGCAATGTGCTTCGCCAATATCAAAAGGACAGAGTCCTGTTGCTCGTTGGCTTGAAGAAGTCGGACAAAAAGCTGAACTACCAGAGTAATCAGGCTTCGATTGCCGTTGGAGCGGGTGGGTTTACGGGTCAAGGCTGGAACAAGGGCATTCAGAACACGGGCAACTGGGTGCCTGAGAATCAAACAGACTTCATTTTCACGGTCATTGCAGAAGAAAGCGGCTTTGTCGGTTCCGTCACTATTTTGATTTTATATGGAGCCTTGTTTTACCGAGGGCTTCGGGCTGTGGTGATTTCAGAGCACAGTACGGGCCGCCTTGTCTCCGTGGGTGTTGTGACGATGTTGGCCTTTCACGTCATCGTCAATGTCGGGATGAACTGCGGGCTGTTGCCGGTCGCTGGTGTGCCCTTGCCTCTGATCAGTCAGGGCGGTTCAAGTGCGATTACAACGTGTATTGCGATTGGCTTGATGCAGAGTGCGATCACGCGTAAGCATGCGTTGCAGTTCTGATGGCTAAATGCACAGCGCTTGCCTGCAGCGGGTAGAGTTATTCCGATGGTCTGAGGGTGGAAGGTGAACGCTGTAATGAAGGTTATCGTGGCCGGGGGGACCCGTGGAATTGGTCGGGCGATTGCCGATGCATTTCTAAATGGCGGTCATACCACCTGTGTGATCGGGCGAAATGCACCTCTGGACAATCCGGGGCACCTCTTTGTGGAGGCGGATTAC
>Ga0255113_1000660_pt1 | contig 10314 bp, 10 predicted proteins | sample Law_Yuk_RepC_8h_FD_188473 | JGI IMG/M metagenome (GOLD analysis project Ga0255113, IMG submission 188473) | Freshwater microbial communities from St. Lawrence River, New York, United States - Law_Yuk_RepC_8h | ecosystem: Environmental > Aquatic > Freshwater > River | place: USA: New York... | reverse complement strand
TCACGATATCCGCCGATTGCAGAATTAGTCAATTATTGACTAATTCTGCTTTTGTCTTGTTACTGCCCCGAGAAAATTGACCTGATGAGGGGTTCGAAATACTCGAGTGACTCGCTCTTGTAGTCCGGATCAAAGGCCACTTGGTCGTACTTGGCGCAAAATTCTTCGGTGTATGCGTAATGCGGATTTTCAACAAATGCATCGCGCGTGTTGCGATCAAGACCAATGTGATGCCAGAAGTAGTAGCCCTGGAAAATTCCGTGGTGTTCAACCATCCAGTGATTGGCTTCACTCACAAATGGCTTCACGATCGCCGCAGCGATTGCAGGGTGGTTATATGGCGACAAGGTGTCACCGATGTCATGGATGAGTGCGCATGCGACGTACTCATCTTTTTCGCCACCACGCATCGCACGAGTTGCTGTTTGTAAAGAGTGCTCGAGTCGCGATACCGGGAAACCCCCATGATCGCTCTCAAGATGACGGAGCTGTTCGAGGATGCGGTCGGGCACCAGTGACTGGGTGTGCTTCATGCATTGCATGATGTTGTCCCATTCGGCTTTGGTTGAGTCTTCAAAACGCGTAAATGTCGCTCTGTCTGTCATAAATCCTCCATCAGAATTTGAGTCCTTCTCAGTTTAGATTTCAATTGCGGTGGTTGGCACGCGCAAGGGAGTTCCTTGGAGAAGCAATTTGATTTGTTCACCATCTAAACCAAGTTGTTTCATTTGTTCGACGGACCTTCGACCCGTCAGACTGCGCATCAGTTCGTAGTGCGATACTCCCGTATCCAGTAATTCTTGAGCACTTCCAGGGATCTTTACTTCCACCATGTTGAGTAGCCAGCCGAGCGCGACGTCAACAGCTAATGAATCTTGTGCGCCGGCTCGTCCAACTGCATGGCGCAAATCGTGTTCGTGTGTCACCGCATCCATCACCATTTGCGAATTTATGGGACTTGGGATGTGGGGTAATAGAACATCAAATTCAGTTGCGATTGATACCCAGGTATCGGCCAGTTGGGAAAGCGATTCGCCTTCATGGCGATCAACTTGGGCCTGCGTCCACGCATCGGTCGTGACACCTTCCATGCGTCCAGCCAAAATGTCTTCGGGCACGCCGAGGATGTGAGAGATCAGACTGCTGACTTCCCAATTGGGACATAGCGGAACCGACAATGAGGCCTGAGACTCGGGAATATCACGTATGAGGTCAACGACGCGCTCGCGAAATTCTAAGTAGGCCTGTACAACTTCAGCATCCGACAAAAGAAAGGTCATAGGGCAGTATGCCATCACTTTTGTAAGTGATATGAAATAGGTATGCGTTTACAACTTGCCCTCAATGTTGACAATCTCGATGAAGCCATTGAGTTCTACACAAAGATGTTTAACACCGAACCTCTGAAGGTAAAACCGGGCTACGCCAACTGGGCGATTGTTGATCCGCCGTTGAAGCTTGTCATCTTTGAAAAAGGCGGCGAGCACGGCACGATTAATCATCTTGGCGTCGAGACCGACACCGCCGAAGAAGTAGTTGCGGCAGATCAGCGTTTGCGAGCTGCGGGATTAGAGACAACTGGTATTGACGACACTCAGTGTTGCTTTGCCGAAAAGACCGAAACTTGGGTTGACGGAGTTGATGGGCATAAATGGGAGTTCTATGTCAAACACTCTGATGTTGAACAGTTCGTCAATCTCCCACTTGGTCGCATGAACGAAGGTGGCAGCAACGCTTGCTGTCCCTCGTGATTTAGTTACTGTCGGCGGCAAAAAATTGCTCAGCGACCATCTGCAAAGTCTGAATTGCATCTTGTGGTGATCGCAGGCCACGGAGAGTTTCGTTAATCAACACCCATCCAGCATCTTCAACTTCGGGAAAACGAACATGTGATGGATAGGTAATCATCGCTTGATTGATTGTCTCGCGAGTAATGGCCAGACGCTCTTGGTCAATCTCATTGACAGGAGTGACTTGTGCAAGCGCTTCAACGTTGGCGCACATGTTTCCTCCACTCGCGTCAAGGCCATGCACCTCGGCTGACATCAAACGGCGAAGGAGGGCGGTGGCCCCGTCGATATCGCCGCATGTCGTCGGTATTCCCCATGCATGACAACCCGCATAACTGACCCAACGTTTAGCCCCCGATGGATAGCGATGAGGACGCAGTGCACCAGCGAACTTTGATGAATTGATTGAACCCCATGCTCCCGGCCAGGCGCCCGAAGCATCGGTGGTGCCATTCAAAAGTGCAGCGTCAACTTGGTCGTAATGCCAATTTGGTAAATCAGCGTCAGTTTTCTGCGCAAGCGCGATCAACATCTCGATTGCATGAATTGATTCATCTGAATCAAAACAGGGTTGTTCGTCATCATCGAAAATTCGACCACCTGCACCGATCACCATTTCGAAGAAGGTCCCAAAGAGACCTGATTCTTTTCCAGGGAAACCAAACTTCACGTCGCTCGCAATCAGATCGTCCCAAGAAGTTGGCGTTGTGGCGACTCGGTCCGAACGAAGCCACATAATGCGTACATCAATGAGGCGTGGAATTGTTAAGAGCTGTCCGTGATAACGACAGAGATCAACCGCGAGTGGAGCAAGTTCATGAATCGCAGAATGGTCAATGAGTGAATCGAGTGGTCGTAACCAATTCGCCTGTGACGGTGCATATTTTGAATGTGTTGAAAGAAGATCAATCCGTTCACCGGCAGTCAGCATCTCAGCAACCTTACGATTCAAAGTTGGATGATCAGCGTGGACTACTACCTCAACGCCGTACTCGTCAAAAATTGAATAGAGGTGGTCGTACATTGGGCCACCAACGAGCGCAATACGTAACGTCACCTTGATACCTATTGGACGATTCGTACGCCGGAAATTCCGCCGTCAATCAGGAGTTCCATACCTGTTGTGAAAGTACTCGGTGAGACCAAATAGAAAACTGCGTCAGCAACTTCTTCACATTCGACAAGACGGCCCATCGGTTGACGCTTACGTAATGACTCCATTGTTTGACTCGGATCTGGAGTTGTCGCCACAAGTCGTTCAACCCACGGACTTGCAACTGTGCCTGGAGAAACACAATTGACACGAATGTTGTGAGCAATTTCATCAGCGGCCATCGCCTTGGTCAGTGAAAGTACGGCACCCTTTGAAGCTGAATACACGGCTCGCTCCACAAGACCAACAGTTGCTGCGATCGAACAAGTATTCACGATGAACCCCGAACCCTGTTTGCGCATGTGGGGAAGTACTGCCCGTGACATATTGGCAATGCCGAAGACGTTGACCGCAAAAACACGCTGCCAGTCATCGAGAGTTGAATCAACGACATCACCGACGCTGCTGATGCCGGCGTTATTGCACAAGACATCGATACGGCCATGTTCAGCAACGACTCTTTCAATCGTGTCGTGGCACTGTTGTGGTTGAGAGAGATCAAATCCGTCCGCGAGATCTAGACCAACAACGATGTCTCCATCTCGTGCGAAGCGAGAACTGATCGCGGTGCCGATGCCTCCTGCTGAACCAGTAATAACAACAATGCGTTGCGTCATGATGCCCCCTTGGTCGCCATCGAAGTGGGCGAATGATCTAAGTATTGTCCATATTGTTGGCAATTGTTATGGTTAGCGGTAATGACCCGCATCTTGTCAGCCTCAACCCATGACCTTCGAGCCCGAACTTCGCGGTCATTGGCAGGCTCTGACGCCAATCACCCAGATCCCGACTATTCGGCTGCCTACGTGATTTTGCATACCGACTCTGCTCTCGAGGGACACGGCATGACATTTACGATCGGCCAAGGCAATGAACTGTGTTGCGCGGCGATCGAGGCGTTGGCGACATTGGTGGTCGGTCGCAATCTGTCCGACATCGTTGACAACATGGGTGCGTTTTGGCGACAAGTCACAAACCATTCGCAACTTCGCTGGCTAGGTCCCGACAAGGGTGTGATCCACCTAGCGACAGCCGCACTTGTCAACGCGGTGTGGGATTTGTGGGCCAAAGAACGTGGCGTGCCGGTTTGGAAATTGGTGACTGATATGGAACCAGCACAATTTGTTGACTGCATTGATTTTCGATATTTACGCGATGAGGTAGATGAAGTTCGCGCTTTAGACATGTTGACGAAAGCACGAGTTGGCCGACAACAGCGCTTGGCGCATCTTGAACAAAATGGGTACCCGGCCTACATCACATCGGCTGGCTGGCTTGGCTATCCCGAAGACAAAGTGCGCGATTTGTGTCGTGGTGCGATCGCTGATGGTTGGAACAGTTTCAAGACCAAAGTCGGAATTGATGTGGCATCGGATATGCGCCGATGTGAAGTGATGCGCGAAGAAATTGGCGACAATCGCCAACTCATGGCTGATGCCAACCAAGTGTGGGATGTCAATCAGGCCATTGAATGGAGCAATCAACTTCAGCCGTATGGCTTACGCTGGATCGAGGAGCCCACTCACCCTGATGACATCTTGGGTCATGCTGCGATTAGGCGGGGCGTTAAACCGATTGGTGTTGCGACTGGTGAACATGCCGCCAACCGATTGATTTTCAAACAACTTCTTCAGGCTGAGGCGATTGATTATGCCCAGATTGATGCATGTCGCCTGGGTGGTCTCAACGAAGTGCTTGCAGTATTGCTATTGGCCGCCGCACGCAATATCCCGGTCTGTCCACACGCGGGTGGAATTGGTTTGTGCGAATACGTGCAACACATCTCGGTGATTGATTATTTGAGTGTGAGTACCTCGCTCGAAGATCGAACAACCGAGTATGCATCTCACCTTCATGAGCATTTTGTTAATCCAATTCAAATGCGAAATGGTCATTACCTATTGCCACAAGCTCCGGGCTATTCAATTGAAATGAAGCCAGAGTCAATTGAAATACTGAATTATCCCAATGGTGCTGAGTGGCGTGATTAATTCGTGATCCTTGAAACGCGAGGGCTTGGTCAAAGTGGACCATCGGTTTCACGGATTGGGCTTGGTTGCGCCCCGTTTGGAAATTTGTTTTCTGAAGTTTCGGATGAAGATGTTCAAGCAACAGTTGATGCTGCGTGGGACGGGGGAGTTCGTTTCTTTGATACTGCTCCGTTGTATGGCCACGGATTATCGGAGATTCGCTTGGGGAAAGCATTAGCGAAATATCCACGCGAGCAATATGTGTTGGCAAGCAAAGTTGGTCGACTGTTACGTAAGCCTGTCAACAAGATCTCACCAACAATATTCAAGAACGTTCCAGACCTTGAACCCATATTTGATTACGGCAGCAAAGCTGTGCTGACTTCAATTGACGAGAGTTTGGCTCGACTGAACGTTGATTACCTTGACATTGTTCATGTCCACGATCCTGATGATCATGAAGATTGGGCGATCACCGAAGCTTTTCCAAGACTCATACAACTGCGTGATGAAGGTGTGATTAAAGCAGTCGGCTGCGGAATGAACCAGACGAAATCACTGACTCGGTTTGTTAACGAAGTTGATCTTGATTGTTTGTTGTTAGCCGGACGGTACACGGTGCTTGATCACGCATCTGGCGCTGATTTATTGCAGCTTTGTTGCGAGAAAAATGTCGGTGTCGTGCTTGGAGGAATATTTAATAGCGGGTTACTTGCAGACCCAGACAAGAACAAAACTTTTGACTACGTTGATGCCACGCCCGAGATACTCCAAAAAGCCAATGCCATAGCCGAACTTGCGCGGTCGCACGGATTTTCATTGCCTCATGTCGCAGTGCAGTTTGGATTACGAAATGCATCTGTGGCATCAATCGTGATTGGGGCTCGAACAGCGAGAGAAATAGGCGAGGATCTTTTGTATGCCACACAGGAGATCCCCACAACTTTTTGGGATGATTTGCAGTCACTGAGTTAGTCTTGCCTCGCATGTTGTCATCTTTCTTCTTGAGCTTCGGCGTTATTTTTGTTGCCGAACTCGGCGACAAAAGTCAGCTGATGGCCATGGCATTTGCGGCGCGTTACAAAGCTCTTCCAGTGTTAATCGGTATTTCAATTGCCACTGCAGTGACTCATGCGATGAGTGTTGCGCTTGGTGCAGTTGTCGGCTCGCGGCTACCTACTGATGCAATTGCGATTATCGCCGGTATAGCTTTCCTGATTTTTGCTGCTTGGACTCTGCGTGGTGATGAACTCACCGAAGAAGAAGCTGAAGCCGCGCAAAAGAACACTCGCAACGCAGTTATCGCAGCAAGCATTGCGTTCTTCTTGGCTGAACTTGGCGATAAGACGATGTTGGCCACCATCACGTTGGCCACCAAAGAAAATGCCTTCGGTACGTGGTTGGGTTCAACTCTCGGCATGGTGGCCGCCGATGCGTTGGCGATCTTGGTTGGCTACCACTTAGGTTCACGATTGCCCGAGAAAACTATTCGTTACGGCGCATCAACTCTTTTTGTGATTTTCGGAATTTTGTTGATTGTGCAGGGCGTGTAAGCGTTAATGAAAAGTGGGCTAACCGAGCAAGTCTTCGGCTGCTTGACGTACTTGCCAGTCGCGATCTTCGAGAGCGACTTTGAGAGCTATTTCAACTTCTGGTGAATCAAATGGGGCGAGCGCAAGAACGGCTCGTCGACGAATTGCTGGTTTGTCCTGGCACGCACTCAAGATTGCGGCAAGGCCCGACTCATCACCAATTGCACCCAAGGCTGCAACTGCAGCCTCGCGAACCAACGCATCATCATGATGAAGTACGAGCCGATTGAGCTCATCGATGATTTCTTTGCGGGCGCTTTCGTGTTCGCCACAAGCCCAAGCTGCCATCTCAACAACCTGTGAGTCTTTGTCGTTGAGTAATGGAACTAAATCAAAAGTGTGAAACGTCGCAGCAAGTTCGGCAACGCGAATTCGAACCTGTGAATCAATGTCACTGACAAAGGTCTGTAGGACTTCTTTGGTCAGTTGTTCGATGCGTGCGAGTGCGCCCAAAGAAGCCTCGCGGATTGAGCCATGTTCATGAGACAAAGATTTTTGAATGAGTTGTGAGTCTCCAGCGTGTCCAGCGATCACGATCGCTCGACGTAATTCGGCGATCTCGGGGCTATCTGAAGCGCTCACAGCCGCGAGATCACATTTGTAACGATGAAGGACAGGGCAGTGGCGACCACAATGGCAGCCACAATTCCACCAATCAATGCAATCGCGCCAAGACCGGTCGCATCCAATACTTTCCTTGCCACGGTTTCAGAAATTTCTGGCGCCGGTGCATTGAGTGGGTTTGATTGATCGAGGAGACGTTGTGAGTTCTGGCCCAATCCAGCATCTGTGCGTGGCGAAGTGGGCAAATTTCTGGCAGGCTTGCGCCACCCGATGACAAGTAGTGCCAACATGGCTAAGCCAGCGACGAGGGCAAGGCGGGTGGAGATTTCAGTGAGTGACACGCAGACAGAAAAGGTACTCGCCCCACAGGTGGTTGCGCCGTCGTTACGCGCTCAAGTTGTAGCGATTCCATTTGTGACGGTTGCCTTCTTGATAATTGTGGCGGTGCTCGTGGCCATGGTTTGGCCGCTCCAACGGTACGAAACTGCTCCTGGTCGAGCCGACCTGGTGGGATCACGACTGAGTATTGATGACACCCAAGTTGAGGTTTATCAACCCGAACGCGGAGTTCGTTTTGTGACTGCACTCGGAACTGAACTGAATCCGCTGCAGTCGTTTATGGGATGGATTGACCCATTTGTGAACATCTTGACCTGTGAAGAACGTTTTGGTGATTGCAATCCGACACAGAGTCGTGAAGTGCAACTGGGGGCTATGGCCAACGCCAAAGAGATAGCCGCTTATATCGCTTTGGCATACCTCGGTTTTGATGCGACTTTCCAAGAAGGTCCTGCTCAGGTCGCAGGTTTTGATGAATCAGTGTGTCCGAATGAAGCCCCACCGCAACGAGCCTGCAAGGTGCTGGCGGTCGGTGATGTGATTTCTTCAATCGACATCGGAGACGGACCAATTGAGGTCAACGTCATTTCAAAGTTGTCTGAGGTCCTCAAAAACGCTCAGCCGGGAGATATCGCGACACTAGAAGTGATTCCCGTAACGAGTGATGGTTCGGGGGCCTTGACGAAAGTCGAAGTTGAGTTGATTGAGAGCTCCGACGATCCCACGCGGACGTTGATTGGATTTAGTGCTCGCGACACTCGGACTGTGCAACTGCCCTTCGACGTCAACTTTGATACCGACCAGATCGGGGGACCGTCAGCAGGGTTGTCGTTCGTATTGGCCTTGATTGACGCTTTGACGAAGGGCGAACTCGTTCCGCCTCAAGGGGTCGCCGTGACTGGCACTATCCAAGACGACGGGACTGTCGGGGCGATCGGTGCATTGGTTCAAAAGGCAGTGGCGGTCAAAAAATCAGGAGTCAAGGTCTTCTTAGTCCCCGCGGCTCAAGGTCCAGACGAAATCTCGGCGGCTCAAGCGGCAGTCGGTGACACCATCAAAATCGTTCCCGTGGCCGATCTTGACGAAGCCTTGGCCGCGCTTGTGACATATGGGGGAGACAAGGTCATCCTGCCTGTCAAGCAGGGGTGAAGTGACATGCAATTTGGGTAAAACCCCTGATTGCCACCCTTTATCCACAGATATTTCGTACTCTCTTCTGAATGGCTATCTCTTTTTCGCGACCCGACCCCTCGTCGCCGACCGCCGTCGCCGGCGCTACCTTCCCCTCTTCACGTCGTGGTTTTGACCAAAACGAGGTCCGTGACTTTTTGCGGATGGTTTCGGCTGAAATCTCGCGCCAGCAAGAACGCATCACCTTCCTTGAGCGCGAATTACTGAATTCGCAGCAGGCCGGAACAGCACCTCAGGTCGAACTTAACGAAGAAACGATTACTGAACTTCTGGGCGAAGAGACCGCCCGTATTGTCCAGGCTGCTCGTGAGGCTGCGGGCAAGATCAAGGTTCGATCTGAAGAAACTGCGACGCGTCTGGTGCGCGAAGCCACCGATGAGGCAGCGCGCGTTCGTGAAGATGCCGAGCTAGAGGCCGCGCGAGTACGCCAAGATGCTGCGTCTGACGCTGAAGCCGAAATTTTGATGGCCAAGCAACAAGGTCGTGACATGGTGAATGAAGCTCGCGCCTATCGCGAACGAGTTCTTGCCGATGTCGCTCGTCGTCGTGAATTGGCTCGTGAGCAAATTGAAGACTTAATGCATGGTCGTGACCGCATCGTGCAGGTTTTTGATCGTGCACGTATTGCTACCGAAGACGTGCTGCGCGAATTAGACGACGTCGCTGAAGAACCCAGCGAGTTTGTAAATTTGGCGCCCACAACTGGACCAATTCCGATCATTGTTCAAGCTGATGAAATCGAAGCTCGCGAGGCAATGCGCCCAGCCGTTTCATCGGCTCCAGCTTTTGTGCCGTACGACCAAGATGAAGACATCGCAGTCATGACTGAGGAAGTCGTCGTTGATCGCACTGCTCGCATTGAAGAAGTCATTGCTATCGAAGAAGTCATAGCTATCGAAGAAAAAGTGGTTGAAGAGCAAACTCCAATAGCGCCAGTCGTCGAACTTGTCGTTGAGGCACCGGTTTCAAACGTTGTCCCGTTGTTTGCACGCCAAGAAACAACGGTAGTGGTTGCTGATTTGGACGAAGATTTAGATGAAGATGACGAAGATGATGTGAATGATCCTCCGCTTGTCATCGTTGAGCAAAAGGCCAAAGCCGTCGTTCCTCCTGCTGATGACATTTTTGCCAAGTTGCGTCGCTCGGGTGCCGAGTCGGTGGCCAAAGAAGTTGCGACAACTCAGTTAAAGAAGGTCGAACCGAAGAAGAAGCCAGTAGAAAAAAAGATTGAACCTGCAGCCGAAGAGTCTGTTGAGGCTCCCGTTGAGGAAGTGGCAGTTGCGACAACTTTCGAACTTCGCGATGAAGAACTTGCACCAGTCATTGCTGCAATGTCGCGCAAATTGAAGCGAGCACTGGCCGATGAACAAAATGAAGTTCTTGATATTTTGCGTGGCAAACTTCCGGTAAAAACTCTTGATGCAATTGTTGGGCCAAAGACTGATCACTCGGCGCGGATACTCGAGGCGCTTGAGGCATCGTTGAAGGCAGCTGCGCTTGCTGGCGCAAAGTCTTTATCGAAAGCATCTGACAAAGATTTGCAAAAGATGGTTGCTTCGCAAATGGCTGCGATCAACGAATTTGTGATTGCGACTGTGGTTGCCCCGCTACGCGAACGCCTGAGCCGAAGTATTTCTCAAGCTGCTGGCGACAATGCCGAGCTGACTTCGCTTGTCCGATTGGTCTACCGCGAGTGGAAAAATCAACATGTTGAT
>Ga0255113_1000655_pt1 | contig 10333 bp, 10 predicted proteins | sample Law_Yuk_RepC_8h_FD_188473 | JGI IMG/M metagenome (GOLD analysis project Ga0255113, IMG submission 188473) | Freshwater microbial communities from St. Lawrence River, New York, United States - Law_Yuk_RepC_8h | ecosystem: Environmental > Aquatic > Freshwater > River | place: USA: New York... | reverse complement strand
CCTTCGATGTTCCGGAGAGACTTGATGACAGTCTCATCTTCACCCTCGATAATCACGAGTGATTTACGAGCTCCGCCAGTGACTTCCTTGAGGAACGTTGCAGCAGCCTTTGTTGAAATCTTTTCCATCGGAAAGGATTCAACAACGATCAGCTCAGCATCGTTCAGCTTTGCGGTAAGCGCACTCCAAATGGCCAGACGCTTCATCTTCCTTGGAAGCGCATGCCCCAGATCACGTGGGTGAGGACCGTGAGCTGCTCCACCCTTACGCCAGTGTGGCGCAATGATCGAACCCTGTCGCGCACGACCAGTTCCCTTTTGCTTGAAAGGCTTGCGTCCGCCACCAAACATATCTCCACGGCCAGGCGCATTACGCGTATCTTGGCGGCGGTTTTCCATCTCGGCTTTGACAGCCTGGTGCATCAAAGGGATATTGACGCGGGCAGCGAACACACGCTCAGATGCGGTGACCTCGCCTGCCTGCTTTCCCCCAATCGTTTTTATCGCCAACGTAGGCATAATTATTCTCCGAACCAGTGATTCAACACTGATTACTTCTTCTTACTTGAGCGAACGGACTCGACACGAACCTTAACCTTCTCAGCACGACGCGCCTTCGTCACTTCGACGAGTGCGCCATCGGGACCAGGAACGGCTCCACGAACAAACAAAAGGTTGTCCGCGACGTCAAACCGAACGACCTTGAGGCCGAACTGAGTCACTCGCTCTCCACCCATACGTCCAGGCTTCTTGTTACCCTTGAACGTACGTGCCGCATCGGTAGCTCCACCAGACTGTGGCTTACGGTGAACCATCGAACCGTGCGTCATGTCACCACCATGGAAGTGATAACGCTTGACTACACCAGCGAAACCCTTACCCTTGGATGTGCCACTAACGACAACACGCTCACCGATGGCGAAAATATCAGCGGTGATCACATCACCAACCGACACAGTTGCATCCGCTTGGATTGCAAACTCGCGCAGGTGGCGGCGAGGTTGAACTCCAGCAGCACGCAGGTGGCCCTGCTCAGGACGCGTCAAGCGGTCGACACGGCATTCACCAAACGCAACCTGAGCTGCAGAATAGCCATCGGTCTCAACCGTACGCACCTGAGTAACAACGTTTGGCTCAACAGCCAAAACCGTTACAGGAACAACCTTACCCTCTTCATCGAAGAGCTGGGTCATACCGACCTTACGGCCGAGAATTCCCTTAATTGACATAACTAACCTCCACGGCGCACCTGGGGACTTATATCCTTGCGTGACGCGGTATTCTCTCTAACTTAGAGTTTAATCTCGATATCAACGCCACTTGGAAGATCAAGGCGCATCAGCGCATCAATCGTCTTAGGACCTGGATTCAAGATATCAATGAGACGCTTGTGAGTACGCATCTCAAAATGTTCCATCGACTCTTTGTCAATGGTAGCGTTACGCTGAACTGCATAAATCGCCTTCTCGGTCGGAAGAAGCACAGGACCAGAAATCCTTGCGCCTGTGCGACGGGCTGTATCTACAATCTTTTCAGCTGACTGATCAAGAACGCGGTGATCGAACGCACGGAGGCGGATTCGAACTTTGTCTTTTCGCATATTACTTATACTTTCCGCAGATCGGTCATACCACTTTCGCGATATGACCGATAGCAATCACACCTACTCGATGACGCGGGCGACGACGCCTGCTCCAACCGTGTGTCCACCTTCACGGATTGCGAAGCGCAATCCCTGCTCCATAGCGATAGGAGCAATCAGCTCTGCGGAGATCTTAATGTTGTCTCCTGGCATGATCATCTCGACACCTTCAGGAAGATTCATCGATCCGGTAACGTCCGTTGTACGGAAGTAGAACTGTGGACGGTAACCGCTAAAGAATGGTGTATGGCGTCCGCCTTCTTCCTTCGAAAGGATATAGACCTCGGCCTCAAACTTGGTATGTGGCTTGATGGAACCTGGCTTAGCAAGAACCTGACCACGCTCGATGGACTTGCGGTCCACACCACGGAGGAGAATTCCAGCGTTGTCACCAGCCTCGACATAGTCGAGCGTCTTGCGGAACATTTCCATGGATGTAGCGGTCGTGGTTGCAGTGTCCTTGAGACCAATGATCTCGATCTGCTCACCAGCCTTCAACTGTCCACGCTCTACACGACCCGTTGCAACGGTTCCACGACCAGTGATCGTAAAGACGTCTTCAACAGGCATAAGGAATGGAAGATCCTTTGGACGCTCAGGTGTTGGGATGTAGGAGTCAACCGTTTCCATAAGCTTATGGATAGCAGGCTCACCGTACTCGCCCTGTCCACCAGCAAGCGCTTCAGTCGCAGAACCAACGATGATTGGAGTGTCATCGCCAGGGAAGTCGTACTTGGACAACAGCTCACGCACTTCGAGCTCAACCAGCTCAAGAAGTTCTGGGTCATCAACCATGTCTGCCTTGTTAAGGAAGACAACAATGGAAGGAACACCAACCTGGCGTGCAAGCAGGATGTGCTCACGGGTCTGTGGCATTGGGCCATCAGCAGCGGAACAGACGAGGATAGCGCCATCCATCTGAGCTGCACCAGTAATCATGTTCTTGATGTAGTCAGCGTGGCCTGGACAGTCAACGTGGGCGTAGTGGCGGGATGCCGTCTCGTACTCGACGTGAGCGGTGTTAATCGTGATACCGCGCTCTTTTTCTTCAGGAGCAGCATCGATATCTTCGTACTTACGCGCTTGTGCACCACCGGACTTTGCGAGAACCGTGGTGATTGCTGCTGTCAACGAAGTCTTACCGTGGTCAACGTGACCAATGGTTCCGATGTTTACGTGCGGCTTTGAACGCTCAAACTTAGCCTTACCCATACCAATTCACCTCATCTATTGGGAGATAACATCTCCACACACGCTAAAAAGTGCAATGAACACGCACAAACGCGCCCATGCGTTTACAGGAAACGCCCGCCTAATATAGGCCGTGGCCAGACAGTTGTCAAGCCACAGCCTAGTTTAGTTGATGTTATTTGCCTTGCTTTGCTTTGATATCGTCCGCAACGTTACGTGGGACTGCTTCATAGTGGCTTGGCTCCATGGTCGAGCTAGCACGACCTTGCGTCATAGAACGCAAAGTAGACACATAGCTGAACATTTCCGCTAGTGGAACCTTGGCCTTTACGACAATCGTTCCACCAGGTCCATTTTCCTGACCTTGGATCATTCCACGGCGACGGTTGAGGTCACCAATGACATCTCCAAGGAACTGATCAGGAGTAACAACCTCGATTGACATGATTGGCTCAAGGATAACTGGATTTGCCTTGCCCATCGCTTCACGATAAGCCATGCGTCCAGCTTCAACGAATGAGATTTCGTCAGAGTCAACATCATGGTAAGAACCATCCGTGACACGGACCTTGACATCGACGACAGGATAGCCCGCCACCGTTCCATGGAGGATTGTGTCGCGAACACCCTTTTCAATCGCTGGGATGTATTCGCGAGGAATCGATCCACCAACGGTGTCGTTGATGAATGCAAAACCAGCACCGGTTTCGTTTGGCTCGACAATCAGCGTACAGTCGCCAAACTTACCACGTCCACCCGTTTGCTTCTTGAACAGTCCGCGTGCCTTTGCCTGGGATGTGACTGTTTCACGATACGCAACCTGTGGCTTACCTTGGTTTGCTTCGACCTTGAACTCACGACGCATACGGTCAACGATGATCTCGAGGTGGAGCTCACCCATTCCACGGATAATCGTCTGTCCTGTTTCAACATCGGTGTACATACGGAATGTCGGGTCTTCGGCTGCGAGACGTGACAACGCAACACCCATCTTGTCCTGGTCGGCCTTCGTCTTTGGCTCAATCGACATTTCGATAACCGGGTCAGGGAAGGACATCGATTCGAGGATGATTGGAGACTTCTCTTCACAGATCGTGTCACCAGTCGTGGTTTCAGAAAGTCCTACCGCAGCGGCGATATCACCTGCATACACTTGATCGATTTCTTCACGCTTGTTTGCGTGCATCTGAACGATACGGGAGATGCGCTCCTTCTTTCCCTTTGTTGCGTTGTAAACATAAGAACCCTTTGTGATGGTTCCGGAGTAAACGCGGAAGAAGGTAAGGTTGCCCACGTGCTGGTCGTTCATCAGCTTGAATGCCAGTGCGGAGAATGGTTCGTCGTCGGATGGCAGGCGAAGATTTGTTTCGTCCGTATCCGGGTTTATACCTTCGATACCTTCAACATCAAGCGGGCTTGGGAGGTAATGGATTACAGAGTCCAGAAGCGGCTGAATACCCTTGTTCTTGAAGGCCGTACCACAGAGCATCGGGTAGATCTTCATGTCAATCGTTGCCTGGCGAAGCGCAGCAACGATCTCGTCACGGGTGAGTTCCTCACCGCTAAGGTACTTTTCCATGAGCGCATCGGATTGCTCTGCCGCGGCTTCTACAACTCCAATACGGAACTCATCAGCCAAGTCCTTAAGCGAATCAGGGATTGGAACGATCTCAGGAGCCTTGCCGAAGTCATCGTTCGTGTAGACGATAGCGTTCATTTCGACGAGGTCGATCACGCCCTTAAAGTCGCCTTCAGCACCGATTGGGATTTGAATAGGAACGGCTGGCGCACCAAGACGATCTTTGACCATCTTGACGACGTTGTAGAAGTCAGCACCCGTTCGGTCCATCTTGTTTACAAAGATAAGACGAGGAACCTTGTACTTGGTCGCCTGACGCCAAACGGTCTCGGACTGTGGCTGAACGCCTGCGACTGCACAGAATACAGCTACCGCACCATCCAGAACGCGCATCGAGCGCTCAACTTCAACCGTAAAGTCGACGTGGCCAGGAGTATCAATGATGTTGATACGGTGAGTTGATTCACGTGCGCCCTGCGCGGACTTGATAGGATCAAGGCTTACATTCAGACCCCAGAAACATGTCGTTGCTGCGGATGTAATCGTGATTCCACGCTCACGCTCCTGCTCCATCCAGTCCATCGTGGCAGCGCCTTCATGGACTTCACCAATCTTGTAGTTGACACCGGTATACAACAGAATACGTTCGGTACAGGTCGTCTTACCTGCATCAATGTGCGCTGCAATGCCAATGTTTCGCGTATTTTCGAGGCTAAATGCACGTGCCATGTCTTTTTCTTCCTTACCCCATCCAGGTTATGTAAATCCGACCTAAAACTTGACGCACTAAACCCCGCAGCCGGATTTCCGGTGCGGGGCCAGTGACTAGAAGCGGTAGTGGGAGAACGCTTTGTTCGCCTCTGCCATCTTGAAGCCTTCTTCACGACGACGTACTGCTCCACCCTGCTTGTTCGCTGCATCCATGAGTTCTTGGGTGAGCTTCTCAACCATCGTACGACCATTACGGCGACGGGCGAAAGTGATCATCCAGCGAATGCCCACCGACATGCGGCGGTCAGGACGTACTTCAACAGGGACCTGATACGTAGCACCGCCGACACGGCGAGGCTTTACTTCAACAACCGGCATCACGTTCCGCAGTGCCTCTTGGAACACTTCGATACCAGGACGACCGGAACGTTGCTCGATGCGCTCGAGGGCGCTGTAGAAGATTTTTTCTGAAACCGACTTCTTACCATCAAGCATCAATCTATTGATAAAACGCGTTACAACGACATCCCCGTAGATTGGATCAGGATGTACTTCGCGTCGTGGGGCTGGACCCTTACGTGGCATATGTCAAAACTCCTACTTCTTTGCCGCTGCGCCAGGCTTTGGTTTCTTGGTTCCATACTTGGAACGTGATGACTTACGATCTTTCGTACCCTGGGAGTCCAGCGTTCCACGAATGATGTGGTAGCGGACACCTGGTAGGTCTTTTACACGACCACCACGAATCATCACAACGCTGTGCTCCTGGAGGTTATGACCGATTCCAGGGATATAAGCGGTTACTTCGATACCGTTTGAAAGACGAACACGGGCAACTTTACGAAGTGCAGAGTTTGGCTTCTTAGGGGTCATCGTACGAACGACAACACACACGCCGCGCTTTTGAGGATTACCCTTCATCGCTGGCGACTTGCTCTTCTTCTCGACCTTCTTACGGCCCTTGCGCACCAATTGGCTAATTGTTGGCATAAACCTATCTCGCTCCTCTACGCCATGACGAACACGTTTCCCGTATTCTGAAGCGTAATTCCAAAAACACGCTAACCGGGCGCACACGAAGATAGGCCAAGCAAGGATAACCCTGCTAAGTGCTGTCGTTAACGCCGCCAGCAACGGCCTTCCAGCGTGAAACACACCAGAACATAATCCACTACAACACGAAACATGCCGTAGTCAACCGCGCGAGTATATCGATGTCCCACACCGATGTCAAGCGATATCCGTCCATAACAGATGGATCCCGGTCAATCGTGCGTATAATAACACGTGTCCATTTCTAAGCCCCGAGTCCACCTGTTCATAACGTGCGTTGCTGACCGTCTCGGCGTTCAAGCAGCGGAGTCCACTGTTAACCTGCTCCGTCTGTACGAATGCGATGTCCAGTTCAGTGATTTACAATCCTGTTGTGGCCAGCCCGCCTACAATGCCGGTCATCATGATGCTGCGAAGCAGGTTGCACGCTACTGGTTGGCAACGTATGACAAGCTTCTATCCGATTCCAATGGCTACATTGTCACTCCAAGCGGAAGCTGCGGGGCAATGCTGCACCATTATAAAGACCTCCTTGCGGAAGAACCAGAGCAGCTTGCTGTCTATCAACGGGTTGTTCCAAAGGTTCGTGAACTAACGCAGTTTTTGGTAGATGATCTTGGTGTAACAGAGAGCTTTGTTGATCTTGATGGAGTTACAGTTGCGTACCATGACTCCTGTCACGCGATGCGAAACCTCGGTGTTTACGAGCAACCTAGGAATCTTCTCAAGTTAGCCGGAGCGTCCTTGGTTGAGTGGGACAATAGTTGCTGTGGATTTGGAGGCTTGTTTAGTGTGAAGCTTCCTCAGATTTCGACAGCGATGCTTGATCGCAAGCTGGATTCTGTTACGCATGCATTGTCTGCAGACTTCCTGACAAGCACTGACCTCGGATGTTTGTTACAGCTGGATGGTGGCTTGCAGCGACGATCATCTCAACTCAAAACAGTCCATATCGCAGAGCTACTTGACCCAGCAAACAGAATTCACGCAAAATGACACCTACTTCGAAATCCTTCAAGGATATTCACGAGACCGAGCTTACGAAGTTCGACATGCGGGCAGCGGTCTTGCGTGGGACATCCACTGTGGATGCACGACGTAAGACGGCGTGTGCAGAGCTTGATATCGATGACCCATCTGGTTATCAGGCGCTACGGACACGGGCAGCCAGTATAAAGGATGCTGTTCTTGCGGATCTACCTTCGTTTATAGAAATGTTTGCAAACAATGCAGAAGCCGCGGGAGCGAAAATCCATTTCGCCTCAGATGCTGCCGATGCAAGAGCATCTATTCAGAACATAATCCGGTCCAAAGGCGCAAAGGTTATTGTCAAAAGTAAGTCGATGGTTTCTGAGGAAATTGACCTAAACGCTGCCCTAGAGCTTGATGGCTACCGCGTGATTGAAACGGACCTCGGAGAATTCATCCTTCAACTCGAACACGAGCACCCCAGCCATATCGTTTTGCCTGCGGTGCACAAACCAAAAGTGGAAGTAGAGCGGATGTTCAACAAGCTCTATGATTCCCCTATTGGTGCATCAGCCGATGAACTGGCGCAGACAGCACGTAGGGTGATTCGACAGGACTTTCTAGATGCGGAAGTTGGTATTTCCGGTGGTAATTTTCTTGTAGCAGATACAGGGTCAATTGTCATCGTTGAAAATGAGGGTAACGCAAGACTGACAACCAGTCTGCCAAAGTGCCACATTGCGATAGTCGGAATCGAAAAGATCATCCCATCTATCGATGATTTGCCGCTCTTTCTGAATCTCCTCAGCCGTAGTGCAACCGGTCAGCGCTCAACCGTCTTTGTCAGCACAATCACGGGTCCGAAGACATCGGATGAGCCAGACGGCCCTGAAGAGATGCATATCGTGTTGGTGGATAACCGACGGTCAACGATTCTCGCAGATGAAAAGCTTCGTCCTATCCTTCGCTGTATCCGCTGTGCTGCCTGTGTCAACACGTGCCCCGTCTATCAGCAGATAGGTGGGCATGCCTATGGGTGGGTGTACTCCGGACCTATCGGCGCAATCCTTGACCCGGTACTACTGGGCCTCGAGAATGCCTATCACCTTCCATATGCAAGCAGCCTCTGTGGGGCCTGCACCGAAGTCTGTCCAGTCAAGATTCCCATTGATGACATCCTTGTCGAACATCGGAAACGAGCAGTAAGTGCATCGCTAACCGGGTCTCTCGAAGCGATGGCAATGGCTTCGTTTGCCACAGTGATGGTCAATCACAACCTCTATGAAGCGGCGACGCGCCTCGCAGCGGTGATGCCATCTTCAAATGGTCGTACTTCGCGTTTACCGTTACCAGTGATTACAGACTGGCAGTCTTCGAGGGACCTCCCGGCAATCAAAGGTCCCCGCTTCCGCGATATCTGGAAACAACGCCTGGCAGCGGCTGGAGCCAATCATGGAGCGTAATCTCTTTCTCGCGCAGCTGCGGAGCAGAATGCCCACGCCTACGACCAAGCCTGAGGTGCTAGACGTGCCTGCCCAGCGGGTGCTTTCGGTAGAGCGACGCCTCGAGCTGTTTGTAGAGCGGGCTACAGCAGCTCTTACACATGTACATCTGTGTCACTCCGAGGATGCCGCGGTTGCTGTTATTGAAGCCATTATTGGTGCGGACTCTTACGTCGACACGGGATGCCGCCAATATGCCGCACTCATTGACAGGCTAGCAGGACCAACAAAGCATTTATCATCGGATGACCGTGATGTTACATTTGGAATCAGTGAAGCACGACTTGGCGTTGCCCTAACCGGTAGCTGTGTGCTTGATGCATCCCAACATCGGGGTGGAACCCTCCTCCCGCCCAGACATATCATTTTATTGAATGTGAGCGACATCGTTGAGGACCTGTACGCGGCATACGCGATGGTAGGTGAGTCGTTGCGGACGTCCCGTACATCGGTTTTCGCCTTCCATACCGGCCCAAGCCGAAGTGCAGATATTGAACAGACGATGGCTCTTGGCGTCCATGGCCCGGGCGATGTCCATGTCTTGGTGTTTGCATTCGCTGCTGGTGAGTGATAACCTTGCGGGGTTGTGAAGAGGCATTCGTGCCTTCTGATCAATAAGGCGCGCTAGTTCCGTCCGGGGGGACGGCTATGCGGGCCCAGAAACTTCATCTCGAAGGAGATCCCCCAATATGAGTTTGCCCACAGAAGTTGCAGCACAGGTTGTTGCAGACTACAAAACCCACGAGTCTGACACAGGCTCCCCAGAAGTTCAGATTGCGTTGCTTACAGCACGTATCACCCAGTTGACCGGTCACCTCAAGGTGCACAAGCATGACCACCACACACGTCGTGGACTCCTGATGCTGGTCGGACGCCGCAAGCGTCTGCTGGGATATCTTTACAATGTGGATGTTGAGCGGTATCGCTCACTGGTTCAGAGGCTCGGTATTCGGTCTCGTCTTTAGGTCGCTGAGCGGCCCAAAGCGGAGGGCGCCCGCAAACATTTGCGGTGCGCCTTTCGTGTTTTTACAGCACCCGTAAACAAGCGGATCAAGTGCTGAGCGTGCGTTGAAGAAGGAAACTAAACATACATGTCAACTTTACATTCTGTTGACTTCACACTGCCTGATGGCCGTGTTGTAACAGTTGAAACCGGTAAGCTTGCGATGCAAGCAAACGGTTCCGTCACCGTTCGAGTCGGTGACACCATCATTTTGGCTACGGCCACGATGAGCAGTCAGCTGCGCGGTGGGATTGACTTTTTCCCACTGACCTGTGACTACGAAGAGCGTAAGTACGCTGTTGGCAAGATCCCTGGTGGATTTGTCAAGCGTGGTGGCCGTCCATCCGAGAAGGCAACCCTGGTTTCACGACTGATCGACCGTCCTTTGCGCCCATTGTTTGACAAGGGCATGCGTAACGACGTTCAGGTCATCGCGATGCCATTGTCTGTCGATCTTGATAACATGCCCGACGTCCTCTCCGTTCTCGCCGCATCCGCTGCGCTGACAGTATCGAGCATCCCGTGGGCCGGCCCAATTGGTGCCGCCCGTGTCAGCATCGCTGAAGACGGTTCGTTCATTGCGAACCCGACACAGGAGCAAATTGCCGCATCCCCTCTCGACCTCGTGGTCTCGGGAACGGCAAAGGCAATCCTTATGGTCGAAGCTGGCGCAAGCGAAGTTTC
>Ga0255113_1000647_pt1 | contig 10377 bp, 14 predicted proteins | sample Law_Yuk_RepC_8h_FD_188473 | JGI IMG/M metagenome (GOLD analysis project Ga0255113, IMG submission 188473) | Freshwater microbial communities from St. Lawrence River, New York, United States - Law_Yuk_RepC_8h | ecosystem: Environmental > Aquatic > Freshwater > River | place: USA: New York... | reverse complement strand
GGTAATGTTGACCAAGAATCTAATCCTTATGAGGATATCGAGCAGGGTGTCATTACCTTTGACCATATTCGCAGTGGTGGTCAGTATCGTATTGTCTACGTACCGGGGTCCAGTATGGAAGATAGCCCTGACCAGAAGTTGCAGAAGTTGCTTGCTATGCGTCAGATGGGATTGTTCGGTGACCCTGGTGACCCATCAACTAATAAGTTGGTTGTTAGTATGCTCAACATACCTGAGACCTCAAAGATTATTCAGCACTTGAATGACCAAGAAGAGGGTATGGCTCAACAGGCAATGATGATGCAACAGCAGATGATGGAACAACAACAGGTTGCTGCTGAATCCGTAAAGCGGTTCAACCCAGAGGAAGCTCAGATGCTTTCTCAATTAGATATACAGAAGATTCAAGCTCAGGTTGCTGCTAAGACTGAAGCTGACCTTCTAAAGATGCGGGAGCGTTCACGCCTGACTCAGGAGAACGATGCTGCAAAGGGAATAGTTGATATCTCTAAGGAAAAACTTAAGAATCAAATCATTCCAAACGCCAACGGATAGTTGGCAAGTTTGTAAATAAGGAGTACGATAAATTTGTCAGACGAGATGATGATACATACACCCGATTCATCAACGGGTGCGTCAGACGGTTATGGCGTTGGAAACGCTATTTTGGACGCAGTTCGTGGAGCCGCCGACTACGATACTGTAAGCACAACAGGCGTTAACGATAGTGCTACGGTCCCAGTGGAGCAATCCACAAATGACGATAACTTCGGTTATCTGTCACAGCCAGTCAGCGATACCAAGGAACCCGGTCCTATCCCTTACGATAGGTTCAGGGAAGTAAATGATAAGGCTAAGTCTTATTCTGAACGCTTGGACAAGTGGGCTGATGTTATTAGTCAGTTTGAACAGCAGGGATTTCAATCGTCTGCTGACTTACAGAAGGCTATTCAACAGCAACAGGTTCAGGCTCAAGAAGAGTCTATTAAACAGCGTTATCACGAACTTGAATCTCAAGACTTGATTGACCCAGCAACTGCACAACTGCAGCTTGATGCTGAACTCCAGAAGTTCCGCTATGAACAGGCTATGCAGGAAGTCAGTCAGTTTATGGTTCAACGAGAACGAGAGCAAGCAGTCCAGCAGTATCCGTTGGCACAGAAGGCGAGTCATATGGTGGACAGTCTTGTATCTGCTGGTGTTAAACCATCAGATGCAGTACGTTTAGTTCACGACCAGATTCAAAGTCTTCAACAATCACTTTTGCCAGAACTTACCAAACAGGTTGTTCAAGGTCAACGTACTCCGACCCCGCAATCTCAGGCGGGTTCAGCGGCTCCAGTGGTTGGTGGCTCACAACAATCACCACGTCGGATGGGTCTATCAGAATTGATGGGCATCAACCGAAATCGAACAATGTAGGAAAGGCTAAGTAAATGGCTATTGACTTTAACGGAGCCTTGACGCTTGCGGACCAAGCAGCTATTAGCAACGACCCTCTCGTCAAGGAAATCACAAAATCTCTTCATCAGACTTGGAATGCCCTTAAGGATATTCCTCTCTATACTTCCCCATCGCTCAAGCAGATTGGTGTTCGTTACCTGAACTCAGGTATCCCTTCGCCAAACTGGACTGGCGTTAACTCTGAGCCGGTAGCGGTTAAGGGTCGACCAAAGTCTTACGAAGAGCAGATGTATCTTATTCGTAACAAGATTCTTGTAGACCACGTTCTGCTCGACCAACCTACGAATATCATCGACCCAATCGAAGCTCAGGTACAAATCTTCCTCGAAGGTTTTGCTTACGACTTCAACGATAAGTTCGTTAATAATAACCCGCTAACAGGCAATATTGACTGTTTTCCGGGTCTTGCTTATCGTATGGACAACCCTAGTGACTTTGACATTCCTTCTGAAATGTCTTTGATTGCACCAGACGCTGCACGTATTGATGTCTCTACTACAACCGTAGCTGGTAATGCCAACGCATTCTTTGCTTACCTCCAGCAGTTACTTGACAACATGAACTCCCCAGATGGAGATGGTGTTGTTCTGTATATGTCTGAGAAGACAAAGCGTTCTGTTGAGTTTGCTATCCGCCTTATGGGTATTGGTGCTGGTTTTGATGTCACTCGTGACTCGTTCGACCGCCCAGTTGAGAAGTACAAGAATGCAACCATTCGTACAGTTGGTCGTAAGGCTGACGGTACTACGAGTGTAATCTCGGATACTCAGACCGCATCTGGTATTACAGGTTCTACAGCTTCCTCTATCTATGCAGTTCGTTATGGAACTGGATATGCACAGGGATGGCAGAGTGGACCATTCAAGCCAACCTACCTTGGTCTTTCCAAGGAAAATGGCATCATGCACAACGTTGTCTTCGACTGGGGTATCGGTTTGTGGATTCCACACACTCGTGCTGTTGGTCGCTTGTTCTGCCGAGTCGCATAATAGAAAGGAAGAAAATAAATGGCACGTGATAAGAAGGCTTCCTTCAAATTCTCTACTGTTGCTGACGGAACTGGAACAATTGCTCAGGCTCCTGTTTCTGGCTCTGGTAACCTTCAGACTGTTGCTACATACTCTGGTAGCAAGGCATATACAGTTGCATCTGATGTATTCCAAACCTGGAATGAGATTGTAGCAGACGCTGCTGCATTTGGTTCTCAGGCAGATACCAAGACATCTACAGCTGCTGCACTCGTTGGTAACAACGGTCAGAATAGCCCACAGTTCGTCAAGGTTATCTACCAGAACAATGCATCTGTATCTGGTGCAGGAACACCAACACTTAGTGTAGTTGGAAGTACTGCTGCAACAACAAGTGGAAACGCCGGTGCGCTTTCCTCTTCAGTTCCAGTTACTGCTGCTACTGCGCTTGATACGACTGTAAGTGTAACAAAGGTTGTTTACCTTCCATTGTTGACACCACGACCATATATTCAGCTTCAGATTACTGGCACTACATCAAGTGGTGCTGGGACGGTAACAATCCTGATGGCTGCAATTGTCAATGGACGTGACGGTTCGGTCGGTCTCTAATTAAACTAAGGTAACAAGATGACACTAGGTGAAATCAAACAAAAGGTCAGGATGATAGGTTTGCACCACTTTGGTAGCAAGCAAGACCTTGACCCATTTGGCTTGGAATACCTAGTGTTGGAAGCTGCCAATCAGATAGCCCGTAAAACAGACTGTTTGTTTGGCAGACGTTACCTAGACTTAGAAGATGGTACAGACGAGTATTGCTCCCCTGATATGTATCGTATTAGGGGAGTATTCAAGTTAGAAGACAACGAGTACCGACGGCTACGACTGTTAGACTTTGCTGATAGGCAAGTAGACCGCTATAGGACTCAAGGTGACGCTGTTATTGACGCTTGCATACTTTATGCAACGAATAGGCTTAGGTTCCTTCCTACGCCAATCTCAAGTGTTACAAACGGCGTGATGATTGAAGGTTACTGTCAGCCTGGAATGATATGGCAGTACGATACGAACGGTAATGCTGTACCTCTGGCAGATGACCAAGAGTGTCCATTACCAGACTCAGCACACGACTGTCTTGTTTTTAGTGTTCTTTACTCTCGTGCTATGCAGATGAAGGATGCTAATGTACTTGCTATATATAAGGCAGAATATTTAGATAGACTGGGTATGGTTGAATCTAACTCTGCTATCTATGGTCGAAGGACAGTTTAATGGCAACCCTGACTACACTTACATCAGAGGTTATTCGCCTCTTGAACGAAGCAACTAACTCCTCAGTAGGTGAAGTTGGCGATGGTTCAGGAACTGTTACGACTACGACCAATCAAACGATTGAGGTTTACCTCAACGAAGCTATTAAAGAAACGTGTAGGACTTGTATATACGTTCCAGCAAAAGGAACAGTTACTCAGTCCAATCCTATTATCAACTTGTCTAGCATCAGCCTAGACTCAACCTATGTACCAACTGACGCTTCAACGGTGAACGACGCTAGTAGTATGTGGTTTCCTCTTACTGTCCAATCTGGGCTTACAAACCTAGTCCACTGTAGTGAACCTACCCTAAGGGCATATGACCCCACGTTCGAGTCTACAGCGGCTGGTACGCCTAAGTATTGGTATCGCTCTGGTGATTACCAGATAAGGATTTATCCTGCTCCATCAGCATCCACTGTATTTACTGTTTATGGTTGTGGCACACTTGGTGATATTGGTGCTACATCTGTTACGGTTATTCCTGATGACTTGCAGTTAAGAATGTGGGCTAGTTACGCTGCCTACAAGTTGGCATTAAAGAATACGGATGACCCATCTGTTGCTCAACGTGCCTTCTGGGGAAATTGGTACAACGAGACTCGTATGAGATTGTGGTCTCAACTTGATACATTCTTGCGTATGCCAGGTTCTCCATTTGCAATCCCTCCAGTTACAGGTGGTTCCGATGGAAGCTAAAGACATCCTCCCAGTAGTACTTTCTACTTTGCTCACCGGCGTATCGTCATTCTTAGGCGCATCATTTACGTTTGTACGTAAAGTAGACAAGCTTGAGATTATGCTGGCTAACCTTACAACACAAAGTGAGATTCAGTATAAAGACCTCAAGAGTAGCATTCACGATATGCGAGTTGAGATTGTACGGCTGGATAAAGAGTTGCAGAATGTCAAGGAACGACTTAGAGTCCTAGAGGAAAAGACTAAGACATCAAGATGAACATAGCTTGGAGTAGACTGGTATGGATTGCACTTGGTGCATTTATGGCTAGTGCTGGACCCGCATTCAATATGGAGTGGGAAGCAAGGCACATACCAGATACTGCCACGTTTGGTTATGTTATGAAGGCGTTTACGTTGTGTGCTATTGAAGGAGTACGTGCAGGTGTTCCTGCACTGGCAACTGCGGTAATAGCATTCTTTGTGCGTCAGGACTCAGATGCAAAAGTCTTTCAGTTGCAGTCTCAAAAAGAAGTAGTATTGAAACATATACGTGAGAGTTCGCCAAGTGACTTAGTTTTTGGTAAGTCAACTAAAAAGGAAATAACATGAGCTGGCTAAGTAAGTTATTGAAGAAGACTACTAATGTTCCTGAAGTCAAGATACCTTTTGGTGAGGCTATGATTCTCAGTCAGATTGCTGACAACTTAGACTTTATGAGTGTGGGTGACCTTGAGAAGTTGCGTGACCTTGCGATGGTCGCTATTGATAAGCGTAGGGTGAAGAAATGAACCTGCAAAACTTCTACATCCAAAAGGAACCAGCACCGTCTACAGACTGGCGTGTCTTTGGTGACATCTACGATTACTCCGGCAACCTTCTCGGCACTTTTGGGACTGATGGTACAAGTGTGAACTTTTGGTGGGTTCAGCAGGATGAAGCGTTTCAGACGAATATTGTCAATCAATTTTCGCTTGTGATGGCGCAACAAATTGCAAGTGGAGTGTCGGAATAATGGCTACTTATTATGTGAAACTTGCGGCAGATGGCGGAAACGATTCACTCGCTGGAACATCACCGTCTACCGCTTGGGCTACATTGCAAAAAGCACTAGGGGCTTCAGGCATTGCATCCGGTGACACGCTGTACATCGCTCCGGGAACATACATCGAATCGGTAGTTATCGGTGGAACCTATAGCGCGTCAACGTTTATTATTGGTGACCCGACCGCTACATTCTTTCCCGGCATGACTGCCGCTCCGGTTCGGCACAGTAACCTTAACGCTGCACAAACTGCCGTTTCAATCAGTGCTATATTGTTATCCGGCACAGGTAAATCAAACCTAAAGTTTTCAAACATTCACTGGTACGGGGGACAATTATCAGCCAATGGATACCACCTTGTAAGCCTATTGACTGGCGCAAGTAATAGTTTTGATAAATGCGTTTTTGAATCTACTAGCAACTTTAACCGAACATTGGTTTGTACCCCACCAACATCGGCGGCACTTAACCTCTCAGTCACAAATTGTATATTTATGGGCGGAGGTGGCAACCCTTCCGTAGACTTGACTGGCTCAAATGTTTCAGACACTACGATTATTAGAAACTGTCTAATTTATAGGATGTCTTGGTTTTGCTCTATGACAAACCTTGGAGCAAAAGTCACAAACTGTACAGTATCAGTCCCTGAAGGAAACTTTCTCGTTCTAAACAGCGGAAGTCTTTCGTTTCCAACTACAGTAAATAACTGCTTGATTATGAATAGTTTGAGGTTTTTGTACAATGTTGGCACAAATGGAATGCTGACCGAAGATTATAATCGAGTGCTTGGTGGAGCAATCAATGTTAACGTTTCAGGTGCATCACTCGGTGCAAATAGTGTCTACGCTGGCGGAAGTGGTATCGAGTCTGGGTATGCATTACTGCACGGACTCAACTATACGCAGGTGTTTGGTTCTTTCCTGACAAGCCCTAACGCATCATTCGGAATCGCGACAAATGCGTCTGCTACCGACCTGTATGGTGTGACGTGGACTGGTGCTAATCCTGACAGTGGTTCGGCAACATATCGAGTTATAACCAGTGTTCCATCACAGATTGCATACAACGGCGGAAACGAGCGGAACGCATCCGCCATCACCATTGCTCCAGCAAGCACCTCCCAAAGTATTGAAATCTACCTCGGTGCTACAGGTCTCACAGCCTCCACAAGTGGTCTCACAGCCCGATACAACCGCTCACGCACAGCAAGCGTAAACATCCCTCTTGTAGCACGTGTTATTGACGGTACAGCACCTACTGGAGGATGGATTGCTGGTGGCTTTGCTGAAGTAGATTCAGTTTATATGCCCGGTGTCTACAGACTCGACCTTCCTGATGCCGCACTTCTAGCAGGAGCAGATGACGTGACTGTAGTAGTCAGAGGCGCATCTGGTACTAACGGTGCAGTCATGACCATCAAGCTTTCGAGTGGTGGTCTTACAGGAGCGCAGACAGCAACTGCTGTATGGGGTGCTTCACCTACTGGATACGTTGATGCAACCACCTTTGGTGGTGTCCTTATGGAAACAAATTCACTTGCAAATGGCATCGATGGTGAAGTGGGTGATATCCCATCTAACGTGTGGGAAGAGTTGAAGGTCAATCACACAACGGCTGGTACGTTTGGTGCTAAGTTGCAAGATAATGTAATGGCAGATGAACTCCTTGCAAGAGATGTAGGCAGTGGTTCAGGTGCAGGAACAATCAACGAGCGGACTGTAAGGTCTGCTCTAAGAGGTTTGCGTAATAAGACTACAGTCATCAATAATGAGATGACTGTTTACAAAGAAGACGATACGAGTACTGCGTGGTCTGCTACAGTGAGTAGTAGTGATAGCAGTAAGACTATTACTGGCGTTGACCCAGCGTAGAGGTATTACATGAATCAAATCAGTATAAGCAGGTTGCTAGTTATTGCTCTTATCGCTTTTACAGCTGCATTCACTTCGGTATTCGGCGATGGGGTCAGGACATCCGAAGCACACGACATCAGTGAGCTGGGCACAGTGCTGGCACTCTACGGGAGCAAAGCGGTAGCGGCGGGTGTCTCTGCCGCGGTTTCTAGTGTGCTGGCGTTCCTCACGATGCCGTTCAAGGGTACGGGCATCAATGCGCTAAAGGTGGGCAAATGAACATCCAGAACTACAGGCTAGAACCTAATCCCAATGTCCCCGGTGACTGGATTGTCTTTGGTGACATCTGTGATAATGAGGGCAACCTGCTGGGTACGTTTGGACCTGATGGCACATCTGTATTTGGTTGGTGGGTTCTACAAGATGCTCAGTTTCAACGGTTTTATTCCAATCAATTTGCATCGATTATGGCTCAAGAAATCGTGGCAGGAACAGCTGAATAATGGCTACTTATTACGTCAGAACTGACGGTGACAACTCCAATACTGGCACAGGTCCTGCCACTACTCAAGCGTGGCAGACAATAGGCAAAGTGTTTGCATCTGGGTCTGTTGTAACAGGTGGGGATATTGTTTACATCGCTCCGGGTACTTATACCGAGAGTATAAATGTACTTGCTACTAGTCCAACCAGCAAAGTTCAGATTATTGGAAATCCAACAGCGTCACAGTTCCCCGGTGTAAATGCTGGAGTAGTTAAGTTGTCAGCATTTAATGCGGCTGGCACATCGGTAACATTTGCTAATACATACCTAATAAGTGGTACATCTAAAAACTATTATTCTTTTTCAAATATGATTTTTGAAGGTAGTCATACATCGTCTGTAAGTGTTGTTGAGTTTTTTACTAGTCGTTATATTCAGTTTGATAAATGCGTATTTAGGACGGAGAATGCACCCGGCTTAAGTAGTGGAGGACAACTCAGACTTACTGCTACTGCGTCAACTCCGCTTGATGCGTCTATTACAAATTGTTATTTTGGACCATCTTCAGTAATTGGAGCGTATTTAACTGGTGCTTCTCAATCAACAGATACCACGATATTTTCTAACTGTTATTTCGATGCACATACAGATTGTCTGCCGCTTTATTTTCTTACAGCGTCAGTAGTTAACTGCACATTTGTTGGACAAACATCTGCAATTCTTCAAGCTGGTGGCGGAGCGAACGCTTTCCTTACAATTAAAAACTGTTTGTTCAAAAGATGTGGAACGGCGATTCAAGGCACATCTTCCGTAAGTGGCGCACAAACATATAACCGATTTGTCAGTTGTACTACCGATGTTATCAACATCCCGACATCTGTGACTAGTACAACAACCGGCGTGTTCGGTGTTGACTCTTTTGAAAGCCTTCTGTTTGGACTCAATAATCTGCAACCGGGCACAAGTTATGACAATAGCCCGAACAAGTCGTTCGGCAACGCCACAGGAGCACCAGCAACCGACCTCTACGGTGTAACGTGGACTGGTACAAGTCCAGATGCAGGGTCTGGTACTTACCGGGTTATTACAAGCAACCCGACAAACATTCAATACAACGGTGGAGTAGAACGCAACGCATCCGCCATCACAATCGCTCCCGGCTCAACATCACAAAGCGTAGAACTCTATCTCGGTGCTACAGGGCTTACCTTTGCTACCTCTGGTCTAGCGGCATACTACGTCCGCAACCGAGCCGCACCTACGCCTATCACGCTGGTTGCCGCTCCTAACCCAACGTGGGTAAGTGGTGGCTTTGCCGAGATAGACTCTGCTACTGTTCCGGGTCTTTACAGACTCGACCTACCTGACGCTGCACTTAATGCTGGTGCTGATGACGTAACAGTTGTTGTTAGGGGAGCATCTGGAACTAATGGTGCTGTATTGACTATCAAGCTCAGTGCTGGTGGTTTGACCGCTGCACAAACAGCGTCTGCTGTTCTTGATGCAGTCGCATCAATACATAATAATGCTGGTTCTATTGGTGCATCTATACAAGATAAGGCTGGCTACTCACTATCGACTCCTCAGTCATTCAGTACTACAGGCTCAGTTGGTAGTGTTACAGGCAACGTGGCAGGTAACGTAACAGGAACCGTAGGTGGTGTAGTTGGCAACGTAGTTGGAAATATTACTGGCTCTGTTGCAACTGTCGCTACGCCTGACAACATTATTGATGGTGTATGGGACGAACAACGTACTGGTCATACAGGAGCCGGTTCGTTTGGTGAGAAGTTACAGACGAATGCTCTTGCGGATGAGATGCTTGCACGAGACCTTGGTAGTAGTTTGAATGCTGGTACTGCTGAGGAGCGTACTGTACGTTCTGCTCTACGTGCGTTGCGTAACAAGATAAACGTTGGTAGTTCTCAGATGGTTGTGAAGAAGGAAGATGACACTACGGATGCGTGGACAGCAACAGTCACGACTACTGCGGTATCATCCAACGTAAGTGGAATAGACCCTAACTAAGGAATAAGCGATGCCTACTACTACTGCTATGACGAACACTCTTGAGAGTGCGTTGATTAATCTTATATTGAATGGAACCGGATATACGGCTGGTCAAGTTACGTATATTGGTATCTTGAGTGCGGCTGGTTCTGACTCAGCACAAACTGAGATGAGTGGTAGTTCTCGTCAAGCGATTGCGTTTGGAGCATCAACAAGTGGCAGTGCAGTTACTAATACAGGGGCTATTACATTCACTAACTCAGGTTGGGGTTCTACTTCTGTTTATGGTGTGGGTTTTTATACTGCTGCTTCAGCTGGCACTTGTCTGCTATACGGTAATTTTGATAGTGTTGTCACTGTAGCGTCTACTCAATCCCTTCAGTTCAACATTGCTGGCATTACTATATCTATGGATTAATAGATGCCTACAGAAGAAGAAGGTGGACTACCTCCAGTACCAGTACCTGCTCCAATTGACTTTGGTCAAGGTGGTGGTGGCGATGCAGTCATTACGATTGAGCCTCCAATCATTGTTCCTCCTTCTGACTTCAGCCTTTCTGGT
>Ga0255113_1000644_pt1 | contig 10395 bp, 10 predicted proteins | sample Law_Yuk_RepC_8h_FD_188473 | JGI IMG/M metagenome (GOLD analysis project Ga0255113, IMG submission 188473) | Freshwater microbial communities from St. Lawrence River, New York, United States - Law_Yuk_RepC_8h | ecosystem: Environmental > Aquatic > Freshwater > River | place: USA: New York... | reverse complement strand
CGATCCTGTTTCCTCACCCATTTCGATGATGAATTTGGCATTGAAACCTAAGCAACCCCGCTCAGCCAGAACACAAGCCATGGCTTGCAGGTTGACTGAGTGTTGGCCCTTGTTGTCAGCGATGCCGCGACCGTACCAACGGCCTTCTAATTCGGTCAACGTCCAAGGTGATAAGCCCTCACGCCATTCAGATTCCAGCCCCCGAATCACATCGCCGTGACCGTAGCCAAGCACGGTGGGCAAGTCTGGCGATTCAAGGCGTTCAGCAAATAAAAAGGGGGCTTTCGCTTTTGGATGCTCTATGAGGCGGCACGCAAACCCCATGGCTTTCAGGGCGGGTTCCAGGTCTTCGGTCAAATAAGCCAAGAGTTCAGCCGATCTGGCTGGATTTTGACTTTCTGTAGGCCTGGCAATTCTTTGGCGGAGTACTTGCTGAAATGAACCATTGTCAAATTCTGCGGCGGCTCTTTGGATAGCGGCTTGTCTGGACATCATTTTTTATAGGCATTCAAAAATGTCAGACTACCTCAATTTGCCACAAGCCCACCATAATGACTGTACAAACACACAAAATCTGACGCAAAATTGGGCCAATTCCTTCATTTCCCGCACAACATATTGTCATGCAACCTATAGTTGAATAACAATAAGTTAAATAACAGGTAGTTAATATGACAAATCACAGCCATGATCATTCCCACAACGCCAATCCAACGGATTGGAAACATCAAGGTGTGCGAGTCGTACCGGGTAACCAGTTAGACGGCAATGTGCCATCTACCCCCGGCATGGACAGAAAAGCCGCCATCAACTTTGCAAGAGTTGGCGCTGAAAAACTCTGGGCAGGCACTGTGACCATTCACGCCAACGCCAAAACAGGGGCGCACCATCACGGCCCCCTAGAAAGCGTCATTTATGTCATCAAAGGACGCGCCCGCATGCGTTGGGGCGACCATTTGGAGTTCACCGCGGAAGCCGGGCCAGGCGATTTCATTTACGTGCCGCCCTATGTGCCACATCAAGAAATCAATGCGAGCGCCACCGAGGTTTTGGAATGTGTGCTGTGCCGAAGCGATGGACAGGCTGTGTCGGTCAACCTAGACATTGAACCCATCGAAAAACCTGAAAACGTGCTTTGGATAGACCCGACCCACCCCCACGGCGGGGTGTAGTCGAGGTCAAGCTACAAGGTCAATCAATCTTGGCGCCAGAATCTTTCACAAGTTTCGCCCAGCGCACCAAGTCAGATTTCACAATTTGAGCCAGTTGATCACCCGTACCTTTGAAGGGTTCGCAGCCTAGCGTGGCCAAACGATCCTGCGCATCTTTGGCATCTAGGGCCTTGGCCACATCATTTTGAATTTGCAGCAAGATGTTTTTGGGTGTGCCCGCAGGCGCAAACATGCCATACCAAGGTGTGGCGCCAAAACCAGGCACCGTCTCGCCAATGGTAGGTGCGTCGGGCAAGGCAGCAAGGCGTTTTTCATTCACAACGCCCAAGACCTTGAGTTTGCCAGCGCGAATAAATGCAATGGAGGAAGGCATGCTTTGCACAGACAGCGGCACTTGACCGCCCACCACATCAGTAGCCGCAGCCGCAGCCGCTTTGTAAGGAATGTGCTGAAGCTGAATGTCGGTGGCCTTTTGCAGCATCTCGCCAATTAAATGATTCAATGTGCCATTTCCCGCAGAGGCAATAGAAAACGCGCCCGGCTTGGACTTGGCCAAAGCAATCATCTCGGCCACGTTATTGCCAGGAAAACTGGGGTTGGCCACCAACACATAGCCTGCTTTTGCCAAGGGGGCGATGGGGTCAAAGTCTTTGACAGGATCAAATCCTGTTTTGGCGTACAAAGCCGGATTGATCACCTGCGCACTGTCTGCGTTGACCAAAAGGGTGTAACCGTCATTTTTGGCTTTGGCAGCAAAGGCTGTTCCCACATTGCCACCTGCACCGGGCCGGTTTTCAACCAGCACCGTTTGACCCCACTGTTCTGAAAGCTTTTGTGCTACGACACGCGCAATAGCGTCATTGGCACCACCGGCCGCCTGCGGCACCACAATGGTGACTGGGCGGGATGGAAACTTCTCTTGCGCCAAGGCCAAGCCTGCAAATGACAGACTCAAACCCAAAGTAGCAAGCTTCAAAATGGCAAAACGTCGATGTGTCATGGCTAAACCTCTGTTAGTTCAAAAATAGTGCCTTTCGATTTCGAGAACCGCAAGGCACTGGACATGGGTTCATTGTTCCCACAAATCCAGAACTCTCCAAGTCGGGTTTGCCATAATCAAGGCACTCCCAATGAAAGGCGTTTTGTGAACGTGAACCCAGTTAGTGCTAAAGACGCCATGGCCCGCATGTCTGTGCCGATAGGACAAGCAGGCGGCTACAGCGCCATCATTGACGCCAGAACTGAAGACGAGTTTGCAATGGATCATTTGCCAGGCGCCCTCAATTGGCCTTCACTGGACAACGAACAACGCATAGAGATCGGCACTCTGTACAAGCAGGTTGGCTCTTTTGAGGCGAAGAAAAAAGGCGCAGGCCTGGTGGCCGCCAATATTGCGCGGCACATTGAGAAGCACGTCATTGACTTGCCCAAAGACTGGCAGCCGCTGGTCTATTGCTGGCGCGGTGGCAAACGCAGTGGTTCCTTGGCTCTCATCTTGGGACAAATTGGCTTCAAGGTGAGCATCATTGAAGGGGGCTATAAAGCCTTTCGCAGCGAGTTGGTGACGGCTATTCCACCCCTGGCTGAACGCATCCAGTGGCGCGTCATTTGCGGGCCCACGGGCTCTGGCAAAACAAGGCTTTTGCATTGTTTGAAGGCCCAAGGCGCACAAGTATTGGATTTAGAAGGCTTGGCCAATCACAGGAGTTCTGTCTTGGGCTTTATTCCAGGAGAACCACAGCCTAGCCAAAAGAATTTTGACACTCTGATTTGGGATGCCCTGCGCCAAATGGACCCCTCCCAACCTGTTTATGTAGAGTCTGAAAGCCGCAAAGTGGGCAACCTGGCCGTCCCCGAATCATTGATTGTGGCAGTTCGATCAGGACAGTGTTATCAACTTGAATTGTCGGACGACGAGCGCGTGCAACTGCTGCTGGAAGATTACGAATTTTTTGTCAAAGACCCCAGCTTGTTTGCAAGAAGATTGGATGCGCTGGTGGCCATTAGAGGCAAGCAGCAGGTTGAAACTTGGCAATCACACATTGCACAGGGGCAAATTGACATCGTCGTGCGTGAGCTCTTGACGATGCACTACGATCCAACCTATTTTGCTTCAATGAAACGCAATTTCTCTCACATTGAAAATGCCAAAACTTTAAAGGCAAAGAGCAGATCGATTGAAGACCTCACCACCATTGCCAAAGAACTCACACTGGCATGATTCACAACATCTTGCTTGCTACATTCAGAAAATTTAGAACATGCCCCACCAACCCGCTTCCGCTGCCCTGGCCAGATTTCGCGTCATTGACCTGACGCAAGTCAGAGCTGGCCCTACCGCATGCCGTCAATTGGCCGATTGGGGTGCCGATGTGGTTCAAGTGCAAATGCCCGAGCACATGCGCGGCGATGACACCTTGGGCGGACAAGAAGGCTCGGACTACCAGTACACCCACAGAAACAAACGCTCGATCACCCTCAATTTGAAAGAGCCTGAAGGCATTCAGTTGCTCAAGAAGTTAATTGAAAAAGCCGACGTGGTGGTTGAAAACTTCAGGCCCGATGTGAAGTTTCGCTTGGGCATCGATTACGAAAGTTTGAAGGCCAGCAACCCTGGTTTGGTCTATGCCAGCATTTCAGGCTTTGGCCAGACGGGCCCTTTGGCCACCAGGCCGGGCTTTGATCAAATTGCGCAAGGCATGGGCGGCTTGATGTCGGTCACTGGCTTGTCCGAGCAAGGGCCGATGCGAGTTGGCATTCCCATTGCCGATTTGTGTGCCGGAATTTTTGCCGCACAAGGCATTTTGGTTGCGCTGCTTGAGCGAGAAAAATCGGGGCAAGGCCAGTGGCTTCACACCTCCTTATTAGAGTCGATGGTGTACATGATGGACTTCCAAACCTCCAGATGGTTGATAGATCAAGAAGTGGCCACGCAAGCGGGTAACTTTCATCCTACTAGCATTCCTACTGGTGTTTACAAAGCGCAAGATGGCTACATGAACATTGCCGTCTTTGGCTCCAAAATTTGGGAACGCTTTTGCGATATTTTGGAAGCACCCCAGTGGGTGACTGACCCGCGCTATCACGACAAGCCCAGCCGCTCAGTGAACCGCGATGCCTTGAATCAAGAAATCAACGATCGCTTGGCCAAAAAAGATTGTGCTTATTGGATTGAAAAGCTCAATGAAGGGGGCGTGGCCTGTGGCTTGATCAACAGCATGGACCAAGTGTTTGAAGAGCCTCAAATTAAACATCTCAACATGGTGAAAGATGTGGTCTCAAAACACCAAGGACCGCAGCGCATGGTGGGCCAGCCCGTGCAGCTTGAACGCACGCCCAGCACCATCGCGCGATCGGCACCGCGCCGCGGCGAGCACACCGAAGAAATACTGAAAGAAATTGGCGTTCAGGCAGAAGACTTAACGCGCTTGAAATCCACTGGAGTTTATTAATGAGTGAAGTCAATTACACATCGCCCACTGAACGTGTTGAAACGTGGTTGGATCAGACCACCCTGCACATTCAATTTAACAATGTGGCCAAACACAACGCACTGTCTGTTGACATGTGGGAGGCCGTACCGCATTTACTGACTCAAGCAGAATCAGACCCACGAGTTAGGTTGGTTGTATTTTCGGGCGCTGGCGAAAAAGCATTCGTATCGGGTGCCGATATTTCTCAGTTTGAAGACATGCGCGCTGCCAAAGAAGCCGTCACCCGCTATGAGCACATGGCCGAGACGGCACTCATGAGCATCTACAACTTTCCCAAACCCACGCTGGCTTGCATCAAGGGCTATTGCATTGGGGGCGGTATCAATGTGGCCATCAGTTGCGACATGCGCATTGCAGCCAGCGATGCTGTGTTTTCTGTGCCTGCAGCCAAATTAGGACTGGGTTACCGATACTCGGCCATGAAGAACTTGATCGACCTGATTGGGCCTGGTGCGGCCAAAGATTTATTCTTCACAGCCAGAAGAGTTGATGCACAGGAAGCTCTGCAATTAGGTTTGGTTAGCCGCGTGTGCGCGCCAGATCAATTGGCAGCGCTTTTGAATGAATACACCACAGCCTTGGGCCACAACGCACCCATCACCATTGCAGCGGCCAAAGCCATCACGCGAGAAATTTTAAAACCATCGCCAGAGCTTGACATGGCGCTGTGCCAGCAACTCATCCGAAACTGCTTTGACTCAGCCGATTACGCAGAAGGTCGAAAAGCTTTTATGGAAAAACGCAAACCTGTCTTTAAAGGTCAATGAACATGAAGTCTTATTGGATGCACATTGGGGATGTGCCAAACCCCATTGAATTGAGAGAAGTTCCCATTCCTGTACCCGGCCCTACACAGGCACTGGTCAAAATTCATGCGGCCGGCTTGAACCGAGGTGAATTTATCAAAGGGCACGGTCTGCACGGCAGCCAAGGCGCCAAAGCCATTGGCATGGAAGGCGCTGGCGAAATTACAGCACTGGGTGAAAAAGTGACTGCCGCCACCGGTCTCAAATTGGGGGATCGCGTCATGGCCAGGTGCGCTGCCACATTTTCCGAATATGCGCTCATGGACATCAAAGAAATGATGCGCATTCCTGCAAACGTATCGTACGAAGAAGCGTCTTGCATTCCCCTGACCTTTTTAGTGACCTACGACTTGTTGGTACAGCAGGGCCGCTTAAAGGCCAATGACTGGTTGTTGGTCAATGGTGTTTCTTCGGGCGTGGGCGTGGCCTCCTTGCAAATGGCCAAGGCCTTGGGCGCCAAAGTCATTGGCACATCGGGCTCACAAGAAAAATTGAACAAGCTAGCACCATTGGGTTTGGACTTGGGAATCTGTTCACGTTCAGCCAATTTTTACGATCAGGTCATGGCCACTACAGACGGCAAAGGCGTTCAACTTGTGGTCAACACGGTGGGCGGTTCTGTGTTTGCAGAAAGTCTACGTTGCTTGTGTTTTCAAGGTCGGCTAGGTACTGTGGGTTATGTCGATGGCGTTTTGAATGCGCCATTGGACATTGAAGCCTTGCATGCCAAAAGGCTCACGCTGTTTGGCGTATCAAACAAACTTCGTTCACCAGAGCAACGCGCCGAGCCGGTGAGTGGTTTTGTCAAAGATATTTTGCCGGCCTTTGCAGATGGTCGCATTCAATCTAGCATTGACACCATTTTTTCATTCGAAGACATGGCGGCCGCTAAAGCTTTGATGGAAAGTAATTCTCACGTTGGAAAAATTGTTTTAAAGGTCCTACCATGATTCAAAAATTGTCCTTTTCTTTCTCGTTCATTTGCCTTGGCTTGATGGCCTGCGTCACAACGGCACAGGCACAAACCGCTAACACCTATCCCAACAAGCCCGTCAAAGTGGTTGTTGGTTTTGCACCGGGTGGCGCTGCCGACTATGTGGCCAGAACCATCTCCGATTCCTTGGGAAAATCTTTGGGTCAACCCGTCATCATTGAAAACAAAGCGGGGGCCGGCTCTAGCATTGCAGCCGAAGCTGTTTCTAAATCTGCGCCCGATGGTTACACGGTGTTGATTGCCAGCCCTAGCAGCATTTCAGTCAACCCTGCCTTGAATCCAAAGCTGGGTTACGCACCGAAGGATTTGTTTCCTGTTACCAAAATTACCACCTCCCCGTTGGTCATTGCGGCCAATCCAAACGCAGGCATTGGCAGCCTTTTGGAGTTGGTGGCCAAAGCTAAGAAATCTCCTGGCACCATCAATTACGCTACCTCGGGCAATGGCTCTGCGCCGCACTTGGGCGCCGCATTGTTTGCGCAGGTCACAGGCATTGAGATGACCCACATTCCATTCAGAGGCGGTGGTCCTGCCATTCAATCTGTAGTGGCAGGTGACACCCAGTTAACTTTCGGCACACCACCCTCCGTGCTGCCAATGGTTCAGGCGGGAAGGCTTAAGGGTTTGGGCGTGAGCACCAAAGAAAAGTCTGCATTGGTCCCTGGTCTGCCTGGCAGCATTGAGGCCGGTGTGCCCGATTACGCCATTGAATTTTGGTATGGCATTTTTGTTCCCAATGGCACACCGCCAGCGGTTGTGAAAAAGATTTTTGATGCTGCTCAATTTGCCATGTCGCAACCCAATGTCAAAACCGCTTTGGCCAGAGAAGGTACCGATGTTGATGTCTCAAAATCACCTGATCAGTTTGCAAGCTTCTTGACGGAAGACGCGAAGTTCTGGGTCAAACTTGTGAAGAGTGCAGGCGTGAAATTAGATTGATTGGAAGCACAAGGACCGTAGCATCAACGTCATGTTCACTTTTAAGTTGACACAAATAATTAAATATTTTGGTCAACAAGTGTGTCTTCCCTACCGTTGAATGATCACTCCCAATCGGTGGAGTTTTCAAACAACCTGAAAGATTCATCATGACTAAACTTCTTGCTACCTTGATCCTTGGCGCTTTCTCTGCAGCCGCTTTCGCCGCAGCACCAGCGACAGCAACTGCACCCGCAGCAACCACTGCTGCAGCACCTGTGAAGGCTGAAGCCAAAGCCGACGCTAAAGCTGTGGCCAAAACAGAAGTCAAGCCAGACGCCAAAGCCGATGGCAAAAAGGCTGAGAAAGTTGCCAAAGAAGCTGCCAAAGACGGCGCGAAAAAGTAATCTCTACCTCCATGGCGTCAGCACAAATTATTGTGTTGGCGCCATTTCCATTATTGGCACTTAAGCGCCATTACAGGTGTTCTGAAATGCTTGGCACACGTTTGCAGGCAATGTGCGAAAATTACTTTTTTGGGTCATGAAAGTACGCATTGAATCTTGCTTTAAATGGGCAACTCCAAACCATTGCCAGTGGCACGGGTCATCTTTGCGCTTACGTTAAAGGGCAAGGCCGCCCGCTCATTTTGGTGCACACCATCAATGCAGCTGCTAGCGCTGCAGAAGTTCGGCCTCTTTTTGAATCACTCAGCCAGCACCGAACGGTTTATGCCATTGACCTGCCAGGCTACGGCTTATCCGAACGCGCCGATCGCTTGTACACACCGCGCCTCATGACAAATGCGCTTCATGACTTGGTTAAACACATTCAAGCTGTGCATGGCACCCAGGCCATCGATGCCTTGGCCGTTTCTTTGTCATGCGAATTTTTAGCACGCGCAGCAGCTGAGCAACCCACACATTTTCAGACCATCTCTTTGGTCAGCCCAACGGGCTTCACAGGCTTGAAACTCAGACAAGCTGAAGAGGGAAAAACTTATGGGCTCAACTGGCTTTGGAAATTGTTGAAGGGTCCTGGCTGGGGACTCTCAATTTTCAACCTACTCACTCGTCCCAAAGTCATTCGGTATTTTTTAAAGAAAACTTGGGGATCGCCCAACATCGACGAAGAGATGTACCGTTATGCCGTTTGGACTACGCGACAACCCGGCGCAGAACATGCGCCTCTGAGCTTTTTGTCGGCCCAACTCTTTAGTGCAGATATCACCAACATCTACGACAAGCTTCAACAAAAGGTTTGGATGAGCCATGGCACGCGCGGTGATTTTGTCGATTACCGTGGCAAACAGCGCTATGCCAATTCAAAAAACTGGTGCTTCACCGTCTACGAAAGTGGCGCACTCCCCTACTTTGAAATGCCTGATCAATTTTCAGCAGATCTGCTTCACTTTATAAGTCCAACATGAAACTCTTTCCAAGCATGAATCATCCCGGTGTTTGGATCACCACAATCATGGCGGCATCTATCTTGATGATCACCATGGGAACGCGCCAATCGATGGGCCTGTATGTGGGCCCCCTCAACACCGACACTGGTTTGGGCATTGTGAGTATCAGTTTGGCCATGGCCATTGGGCAATTTGTATGGGGCGCTATTCAACCCATTGCCGGCGCGTTTGCCGATAAATTTGGACCCCGTCCTGTCTTGCTGTCTGGCTTGCTTATCTTGGTCTTGGGCTCGGCGCTCACCCCTTTCGTCTCAAGTCAATTAGGCCTCATTCTCACCTTGGGTTTGCTGACTGCCATTGGATCGGGTGCTTGTAGTTTTTCAGTTTTGCTAGGTGCTGTTGCCCAGCGCATGCCTGCAACATCACGCGGTACAGCCTCTGGCATCATCAATGCAGGCAGCTCTTTTGGGCAGTTTGTTTTTGCCCCCATCATTGGCAAACTGATTCAGTGGGTGGGTTGGATGAACACCATGTGGGCCATGGCCGCTGTGGCCTTGCTGGCCATCCCAATGCTCAACCGCCTGACCAACGACACCCATGCACCTGCCGCTGTACCCACGCCAGAAGGCGGCTTGAAAAAAGCCGTGTCCGATGCCATTCGCAACCCCAGCTACTTGCTCTTGCACTTAGGCTTTTTTACATGCGGCTTTCACATTGCATTTTTAGTCACCCATTTACCCACCGAGGTAGGCTTGTGCGGGCTGTCACCTACTGTCGCCAGTTGGTCATTGGCCCTCATTGGTTTGGCCAACATTGTGGGCAGCTTGTTTGCAGGTTCTTGTATCAATCTTTATCGCAGCAAATATGTATTGGCCGTGATGTATGGCTCGCGGGCCGTGCTCATTGCTTTGTACTTGGTAGCACCCAAAACTGAATGGACTTTCTATGCGTTTGCAGTGGGCCTTGGCTTAACTTGGTTGGCCACCGTTCCGCCAACAGCAGCCTTGGTGGGTAAGCTTTTTGGCATCCGGTATTTGGCCACCCTGTTTGGACTCACTTTGTTATCACACCAAATTGGCGGCTTCTTAGGCGCTTACTTGGGCGGCTTGGTCTTAGAAGCGCAGGGCGACTACCAATGGATGTGGTGGGCAGACATTGCTTTGTCTGCCATGGCAGCCCTGATTAACTTGCCCATCAAAGAAGCGCCCATAGTGAAACCGCAAGCAGCTTGAAGCTTCAACGCTGCGGCATGTCTTTCACAGAAAAGCCAAGGCTGATGGTGGCGTCTTCTGGAATGGGTGGCATGGTGCTGTGCCAGCGCTCCCATTCAGCCCTCATCGCCTCAAGCCGATCTGGCTCTTGTTTGGCCAAGTTGGCCCGCTCGCGGGCATCGGCCACCACATTGAACAAGTAATCGTTGCCATCAACTCGCAAATACTTCCAATCGCCTGAGCGCAAAGCACGTTGGCCTCTATGGTTCATGCGCCAATAAAGGGGCCGCTCAAAGGTGGCATCAGGGTTTGCAAGAAGCGGTTTCAATGAAACGCCATCAAAGGGATAGTCAACGTGGGCTTTGCCACCCCCAATGTCAACCAAGGTA
>Ga0255113_1000635_pt1 | contig 10452 bp, 8 predicted proteins | sample Law_Yuk_RepC_8h_FD_188473 | JGI IMG/M metagenome (GOLD analysis project Ga0255113, IMG submission 188473) | Freshwater microbial communities from St. Lawrence River, New York, United States - Law_Yuk_RepC_8h | ecosystem: Environmental > Aquatic > Freshwater > River | place: USA: New York... | reverse complement strand
GCCTGCGGGAGCGTGGCCTGACCCCCACCCCCCCTTCCTTGCGCGGCCGTCTCCTCCAAAGGCTTGACACCCGCTAGGGGCTTTGGTCTGCTCCCCTTCCAGTGCGCGTGTAGCTCAATGGTAGAGTACCACCTTGCCAAGGTGGCTGTTGCTGGTTCAAGTCCAGTCGCGCGCTCCACTTTAAAATGGAGCCAAAACCCGCCGAAACCCGGCGGGTTTTTCATGTCTAGGCGACCGGGGTGGTCGGGAAAGTGACCGTCACCCGCAGCCCCTTGGGCTGGGCGGGTTCGGCCGCGGCCGAACCCCCGTGGAGTTCAGCCACTTGGCGGACGATGCTCAGCCCGAGACCGCTACCGCCGGCTCGTCGGGATTTATCCGTCCGATAGAAGCGGTCAAACAGCCTCGGCAGGTCGACCGGTGCCACGCCGGCGCCGTCGTCGGTCACCCGGAGCAGGACGCCTTTCTCCCCGCCCTCCGTGGCGATGAGGATCCGGGTCGCCCCGGCCGCGTGGGCCAAGGCGTTGTCGATGAGGTTCTGGAGCAGGCGGCGAGATTGGACCAGGTCTGTCGCGGCCGCTTCGTCCGCCCGCAGGTCCAGCGCCAGCTCGATGTCGGCCGCCCGGGCCCGGGCCCGGTACTCCTCGCAGACCTCGCGTGCTGCCCGGTGCAGCGCCCCGGGTTCGCGATGGGCCCCCTGTCCGCTCTCTAGGCTGGCCAGGGCGAGCAAGCCTTCGACCAGCCCCTGCAGCCGACCCACCGAGCTGACGATTTTGCGGATGAAGCGCGTGCGATCCTCCGCGGACATCGTCGCATGGTCGTCGTCGAGCGTCTCCGCGTAGCCGCGCAGGATCGTCACCGGCGTGCGCAGGTCGTGCGAGACGTTCGTCACGAATTCCCGTTCCATCGCCTGCAGCCGCTTCAGCGCCGTCACGTCCGCGAGCACGAAGATGGCAGCGTCTTCGCCGAAGGCCTCCGGGTCGGTCCGGGCGCCGGCCGCCTGGACCCACACGTCGGCCAGCGGCGCGCGGTTGAGCAGGATCGTCGCCTTCGCTTCGCCGGCGCTCCGCACCTGTCCGATGAGCTCGATGAAGTCGGCGCTCCGCACGAGCGGTACCACCGCGCCGCCGGCGTCGTCCGCGCTCAGCCCGAAGAGCGCGACGGCCGCCGGGTTGGCGAGCCGCAGCCGGTCGTACGCGTCCACGACGAGGACTGCGTCGGTGAGCGGCGCGAGCAGCGCCTCGATGCGCCGGGCGGCCGCCGCGCGGATCTCCCCTTCTCCGCTGGCTCGGGACTCCACGGCGCGGAGCAGTTCGTCGAGCCCGAGCCAGCGGACCAGCCGGCCTTCGGGCCGCTGCGTCGGTTGCCCGCGCAGCAGCACGCGGCGTGCCCACGTCAGGCAGCGGCCGAGTTCCGCCGAGCACCACCCCGCGAGCGCGAGCGCCGCGACGAGCAGGATCCACGGCAGCCAGGTCATCGCTCGTCAGCGTGGCGGCCCACCGGACGGGGGCGAGCGCAAAGCCGTCAGCCCGCGACGCGGTAGCCGACGCCGCGCACGGTTTCGATGACCTCGCCGGCGGTTCCCAGCTTCTCGCGCAGGCGGCGCACGTGCGTGTCCACGGTGCGGGTCTCGAGATCCGGCGAGTAGTTCCAAACGTCGGCCAGCAGTTCCTCGCGCGACTGTACGCGGCCTTTCCGCTCGAGCAGCAGGCGCAGCAGCTTGAATTCCGTCGCGGTGAGTTCGACCGGCTTGCCCTGCGCGGTCACCTCATGGCGCTCGATGTCCAGCAGTAGCGCGCCGGCGGCGAGGCGCGTCGACGGCTTCGCCGCGGCGGACTTCGCGCGGCGCAGCAAAGCCTGGGAGCGGAGCATCAGTTCGCGCACGTCGAACGGCTTCGCGACGTAGTCGTCGGCGCCGCTCTCCAGCCCCTTCACCTTATCGGCGGTCTCGGCCTTGGCGGTCAGGAAGATCACCGGCGTATCCTGCAGCAGGGCGTCGGCCCGTACCATGCGCAGCAGTTGCACCCCGGTCAGCTCGGGCATCATCACGTCGAGGATGATGAGGTCGGGCCGGAAGTCGCGGGCCAGGCCGATCGCCCGCAGCGGGTCGTTGAGCGCGCGGACGGCGTAGCCGGCTTGGCGGAATTTGTAATCGAGCAACTCGGTCACGTCCGCTTCATCGTCGACGACGAGGATGCGCTTGAGGTGTTCGGCGTCCATAAGGGTGAACCCTACACAAAGGCTTAGGCGGGCTTGCCGCCAGCGTTAGGTTACGATTGAGACAATCGGGATTCGGGCATAAATATTCGCTTAAGTACTTACTAATAAATAACTTACAAATGTCCGAAACGAGACTGTCACCCGCCCTCGCCGTAATCTTAACGATGGGCCTGTTCCACGTGGAACACTAGCCCACTCCCCTGCCCTCACGCTTCCTTTTTGGCTCTGAACAGGATCATCAAGAGCGAGATGTCGGCTGGGTTCACCCCGCTGATACGGCTGGCTTGGCCTAGGGTCAGTGGCTGGATTTGCTGCAGCTTTTGCCGAGCTTCGAGGCGCAGCCCATAAGCCTTCATGAAATCGAACCCCGTCGGAACTTTGAAGGCATCGAGGTCATGGAGTTTCCGTACCGATCGGAGTTCGCGCTCCAGGTAGCCCCGGTATTTGACCCGGTACAGGACTTCGGCCTGAACTTCCGCGGTTTCGGTCAGGAAGCTCGGCGGCAGGTCCGCAGGCGTCGATTCCCACTCCCGGCGGATGACATCGCCCGCGATACCTCCTTTGATGGCGAGTTTCTCCATGTATTCGACCCAGTGGGCCACTTGGGCCGCCTTAGCTTCTATTCGGGCCATTCGCTCCGGCGGAACCAGCCCAAACTCGGACGATTTGCCCTTAAGGCGGATTTCCGCGCTCCCGTGGTTGAAAAGCAGGCGGTATTCGGCCCGGCTCGTGAACATTCGGTAGGGCTCCTGGGTGCCCTTGGAAACTAGGTCGTCAATCAGGACGCCGATGTAGGCCTCATCGCGCCCGATGACCATCGGGGTCTGACCGCGTACCTTGCAGGCGGCGTTCACGCCGGCGACCAATCCTTGGGCGGCGGCTTCCTCGTAACCGGAGGTACCGTTGATCTGGCCGGCGAAGAAGAGGTTTTCGACTTTCTTGGATTCGAGCGTCGGGAAGAGTTGGGTGGGAGGGGCAAAATCATATTCCACCGCATACGCCGGCCGCATCATCACGGCTTGTTCCAATCCAGGGACGGAATGGAGCATCTCCAGCTGGACCTTGAAGGGCAGGGAGGTCGAAAGACCGTTGATGTACCATTCGTCCGTGTTCCGGCCTTCAGGTTCCAGGTAAAGCTTATGGGTGTCCTTGTCCGCGAACTTGACGAATTTATCTTCGATGGAGGGGCAATAGCGGGGGCCTACGCCTTTGATCTCGCCGCCATAGAGTGGGGAGAGGTGGAGGTTATCCTGAACGATTTTTCCCGTGGCGGCGGTAGCCTCGGTCATCCAGCAGGTCACCTGATTCGTGCCCGGGGTCCATCCTGGCAGCCGCTGCTCCGAGTGTTCCACGTGGAACAAGTCGGGCTGTTGCCGGGTGTCATGGAAGGCGAAAAGGGTAGGGGAGGCGTCGCCTGGTTGGGGCTCGCACTTGGTAAAGTCGATGGAGGCTCCGAGGATGCGCGGAGGCGTCCCCGTCTTGAGCCTTTGGAGTTCGATTCCAGCCTCTAAAAAACTGATGGACAAAGACTTAGAACTAAAGTCGCCAAGTCGACCGCCCTCGGTTTTATTGGCCCCGATGTGCATCAGGCCTCGCAGGAAAGTGCCGGTGGTGACCACGACGGTCGAACCATGAAACTCCAAATCCAAGTTGGTTTGGACCCCCTTCACCGCTCCTTCCTTATAGAGGAGGCCGGTGACCTGGGCCTGGAAGATGGTCAGTCCCGGTTGCCCTTCGCAGAGGTGCTTCATCCGGAATTGGTAGGCCTTCTTGTCGCACTGGGCCCGGGGCGCTTGGACGGCGGGGCCCTTGGAGGAATTAAGCAGCCGGAACTGGATGCCTGTCGTATCGGCGGTCAGGCCCATCTCCCCGCCCAGCGCATCGATTTCCCGGACGATATGTCCCTTGGCCTGCCCCCCGATGGCGGGGTTGCAGCTCATCTGGGCGATGGTGTCGACATTGCCTGTCAGGAGCAGCACGTCCACGCCCATGCGGGCCGCGGCCAGGGCGGCTTCGACCCCGGCATGGCCGGCCCCGCAGACGATGACGTCGTAGGGTCGGTCGGGCCCGAGGCGGATTTCTTTGCGGGGAGGCATAGGCGGACTCCCCGGAGGGAATCACTTACCTATGCAGAAGGAAGCAAAGAGCTTGTCCAGCATACGCTCATTATCGATGCGGCCGACAATCTCCCCCAGGGCGTCCAGCCCGCTCCGGGCTTGGGCGGCGGCCAGTTCCGTCTGGATCGGGGCCCGGAGGTGCCCGGCGGCCGCGGTCAGGGCTTCGGCCGCCCGGGCCATCGCCTCGGCGTGACGGACGCCCACGACCAAGTCCTCGGCCCCCGGCGCGATCTCCTGGGCGACGAGGAATTCCCCGAGCTTGGCGCGCAGCGCCTCGGCGTCGCGGCCGTCGAGCAGGCAGGCGGAGAGTTTGGGGAGCGTCGGCAGGAAATCCCGTTGCGCCGGGTGCGCGGGGAGATCCGCCTTGTTCGCGACGACGAGCGTGCGGGCGGGATCGAGCAGCGTGAGGAGTTCCGCGGGCAGGGTGGGTGGCGCGGCCGAGGCGTCGACGACCAGGAGGAGGAGGTGCGCGCCGCGCGCCTGCTCGAGCGAGCGCGCCATCCCGAGGTGCTCGAGCGCCGAACCGCCGTCGCGCAGGCCCGCGGTGTCGACCGCGGTGACGGCGAGCGGCAGGCCCGCGACGGGCGCCTCGAGGTAGTCGCGCGTGGTGCCGGCCTCGGGGCTGACGATCGCGCGGTCGGCGCCGGCGAGCGCGTTGAGCAGGCTCGACTTGCCGGCGTTCGGCGCACCGACGACGGCGACGCGCAGCCCGGCGCGTAGGGCGGCGTCGTGCCGCGCGGTGCGGGCGTAGTTGGAAAGTTCGGACGCAATTTCGAGTAAGCGGGCCGAGGGTCCGCGCGGGTCCTCGGCCGGGAGGTCCTCCTCGGGGAAGTCGATGTGCGCCTCGAGCTCCGCGAGGACTTGGAGAGTCCGGTCCGTCCAGCGCGCGACCAGCCGGCCGAGTTCCCCCGCGAGCTGGCGCCGCGCGGAGGCGAGCGCGCGCTCGGAGCTCGCGTGGATGAGGTCGGCGACGGCCTCGGCCTGCGTGAGGTCGATCCGACCGGCGAGGTACGCGCGCCGCGTGAACTCGCCGGGCTCGGCTAGGCGCGCGCCCCGCGCGAGGCAGTCCGCGGTGAGCCGGCGCACGAGCAGCGGGTTGCCGTGGCAGGTGATCTCCAGCGAATCGTTCCCGGTGAACGAACGGCCGGCGCGCCAGAGCACGGCGACCACCTGGTCGATCGGCGCGCCGTTGCCGTCACGCCAGATCCCGAGGGTCGCGGTCTTCTCAGTGAGGGGCGTCCGCCGGCGGAGCGCGTCGTGGGCGAGCGTCGCCGCGAGCGGGCCGTCGACGCGCACGATGGCCAAGGCCGAGCGCCCGGCGGGGGTCGCGGCGGCGACGATGGTATCGGAGGAGGACATAGCGGCGGTCGGCGTCATCCCAAGGGCCGCGGGGAGGGGAGGCAAGCGGTGTCATACTTCCCAAAAAGGCTGGAAGGGCAGGGCGGGCCTGCCACAGTCCCACGGAGAACCCTCCCGTGGAAATCCACCGCTTCCTCCTTCCCGAACCCGCGCGCCGGATCGCCGCCGACCATGGCACCCCTTGCTATGTGTACGACCAGGCCACCCTCGAGGCCCAGGCCGACGCCATGCTGGCGTTCCCCAACGCCTTCGGCCTCACCGTCCGCTTCGCCATGAAGGCTTGCCCGAACGCCGCGGTCCTGCGGGTCTTCGCGAACAAGGGACTCCATTTCGACGCGAGCTCCGGCTGGGAAGTCCGCCGCGCCATGCTCGCGGGGGTGCCGGCCGACCGGATTTCCCTCTCTTCCCAGGAGCTACCCGAGGATTTTGCCCCCCTTCTTAAGAAGGGCGTCCACGTCAATGCCTGCTCCCTCCTCCAACTCGAGCGGATAGGCCAGGCCCTCCCCGGCCATGAGGTCGGTCTCCGTTTCAACCCCGGCCGCGGCTCGGGCGGCAACGGCAAGACGAACGTCGGCGGTCCCGACTCCTCCTTCGGCATCTGGCACGAATGGGCGGACGAGGCCCAGGCTATCGTGCAGCGGCATGGACTCAAGGTCGTCCGCATCCACACCCACATCGGGTCCGGCAGCGACCCGCTCGTCTGGCAGGAAGTCTCCGCGGCCAGCCTCGCGTTGGTCGGCCGCTTCCCGACCGTGCAGACGCTCAACCTCGGGGGCGGCTACAAGGTCGCCCGCGTCGCCGCGGAGAAAGGCACCGATCCCCAGGTCGTCGGCGCCCCGGTCAAGGTCGCCTTCGAGAAGTTCGCCGCGGCCGATGGTCGCCGGCTCCGGCTCGAGATCGAGCCCGGCACCTTCCTCGTCGCCAACGCGGGCGCCGTGCTCGCGCGGGTCCAGGACATCGTCTCCACCGGCGCCCGCGAATTCCTGAAGCTCGATTCCGGCATGACCGAGATCCTGCGGCCCTCGCTCTACGGGTCGCAGCACCCGGTCCACCTCTACCCCGCGCAGGCCACCGCCGCGACGCGCGCCTACGTGATTGTCGGCCACTGCTGCGAGTCTGGCGACCTCATCAGTTGCGCCCCGGGCGAACCTGAGACGCTCGCCACCCGCGACTTGCCCGAGGCCCGGCCCGGCGACCTCTGCGTCATCGGCGGCGCCGGCGCCTACTGCGCAGGCATGAGCACGAAGAATTACAATTCCTTCCCCGAGGCGCCGGAGGTCCTGTTGCGTCGCGATGGGAGCGTCGCGCTGATCCGCCGTCGCCAGTCGCTCGAGCAGATCCTGCAGAACGAGCTGCCCGGCGAGGGCCTCTGACCGTGGCGTTGGTCTCGCCGCCCCTGGGCGCCACCGTGCCCGCCTCGCCGCACGCGACCGTCGTCAGCCTGCCTACGCTCGCCGACGTCGAAGGCTACGAGCGCAAGGATCCGGCCACGCTCCGCCACATCACCGTCGGCTACCCGCGCTTCGTCCGTAACCGGCTCGTCAGCGAGGCTGCCGCGCGCGCCGCCTCCGCGCTGGGCCGCGCCGGCGAACTTTTTCCGCTCGTCTCGCGCGCCGCGGCGCTCGCGTGGGCCGCGCGCGCCGGGGCCGCGGTGACGTCGCTCGACGAGGTCGGCGATTGGGTGCTGCTGACGACGCCGCCGGGCGACGCCGCGGCGCGCCTCGCGAAGTTCGTTCAGCATACGGGGACCCTCATCTCCTCGCGCCAGGCCGCCGCGACCCTCGCGCCGGAGCGTCGCCACGTGGGTGCGCCGCCGGCGCCCGTGCAGGCCGCCCTCGCGCCCTACCTCGCCGGCGTCGCGCCCGCCGACATCCTGCTCGCCACTTCCGGCATGAATGCCGTGGCCGCCGCGATCGCCGCGATCGACGCGGTGCAGCGCCCACGTGGTCGCCGGGTCTGGATTCAGTTCGGCTGGCTCTACGTCGATTCGACCCGCCTGCTCGAGAAGGCCGCGGACGCCCCGCATCATTTCATCGCCGACGTCCGCGATCTCGCCGCGGTGGAGCGCCTCCTCGCCGCCGGCGATGTCGCGGGCGTATTGACGGAGCTCCCGAACAACCCGCAGCTGGAGACGGCGGATATCCCGGCGTTGCGCGCGCTCTGCGACCGCTACGGCGCGCGCCTCCTGCTCGACCCGAGCTCCGTCGGGCTCGCCACCGTCGACGTCCTGCCGTGGGCCGACATCCTCTGCTGCAGCCTGACGAAGTATGCGGCGTCCGAGGGCGACGTGATGGCCGGCGTGCTCGCCGTCAACCCGTCGCGCCCGGATGCCGCCGCGCTCCTCGCCGGCGCCCGCGCGCACCTGGCGCCGCTACACCCGCTGGACACCGCGGCGCTCGCCACGCAGGTCGGTCGGCTCGGCGAGGTGACGGCCCGCCTGTCCGCGACCGCCGCGGAGATCGCGCGCCGGTTCGCCGCGCATCCCGCGGTCGCGCGCGTGCGCACGGCCGACACTGGCCCGACCGCCGCCGCGTTCCGCGCCCTCCGTCGGCCCGGTGCGGGCGCCGGCGCCCTCATCACCATCGAGCTCCGCGGGGAGATGCGGCGCGTCTACGACCGCTTGCGCGTCGTGAAGGGTCCCAGCTTCGGCCTCCGGTACACCTTGACCACCCCCTTCCTCTGGCTCGCGCACTTCGACCAGGTCACGACCGAGGCCGGGCGCGCGGAGATCCGCGCGGCCGGCCTGGATCCGGACCTGCTCCGCGTCTCGGTGGGCGTCGAGTCGCCAGAGGAGATCTGGGACGCCTTCAGCGAGGCGTTGGGGTGAGGCGTCCGCTCAGCCTTCCTCCTCGTCGTCCGGCTGGTCGGGTTCTTCGCGGGCGGCCTGTTTCCGCGGCGCCGCGGCCTTGCGGGCTTCGCGCGCCTTGACCATTCGTTCGCGGAACGCGGCCTTTTCCTTCTCGAGCAGACCCGCCGCTTCCGGGTCGACCTTGCCGAGCCCCTCGGCGAAGGCCTTCCGGTAAGCCTCCTCGGACTCGGTCGCGCGCTTGTTCGCCGTCCGGTATTCGGTCCGGGCTTTCTGCGCGAGCGCTCGGTCGGCCTTCGCCTGCTGGTGCGCGGCGGCGACCTCGGGGAGCGCGTTCGCCTGTTTTCGCGCCGCGGTCAGCCGATCGTGGCCCGCGTCGTCTTCGCGAGCCGGCGTGGCGGCCGCCGGCTTGTCCGCCGCATAAGCGGGGAAGGGGAGGGGCGTCGCCAGGAGGGCGAGCGCCAGGAGGGAGGAGGAGGTGTTCATGGTTTTGGTGGGAACGGGCTTGAGGAGGGGGCGGGCCTCTGGACAATTCAAGCCGAGCCCTCTGGGGTTCATCGCATGAGATTTCCCCCCCGTCCCCTGCTGGGTTTGCTCCTGGCCTGCCTCTTCGTCCTTCCCTTGGCCGCGCAGAAGAAGAAGACCGGCGGCCTCATCCTCGAGGCGCCCGAGCTGCCGCCCGTGCCGACGATCCCGAACGCGTTCTCCCAGGTCGTCGGCACCCAGATCATCAGCCCCGCCTACAAGTTCACCAAGGAGGATGCGACGGTCGAGGGCGCGCGCGAGATCGCCAAGCTCGGCTCGCGCATCCTGAAAATCCAGCTGCCGGCGCCGGCCCAGTTCACCGAGCTCATCGGCATGCCCTTTACCCACTACCTACTCTGGTACCGCACCGGCAACGAGTGGAAGGGCGGCATGACGCCCGAGCTGCGCCGCAAGGAATACAACGCGACCTACCTGTTCACCAAGGACCTCCTCACCCGCCGCGACACGACGGGCAAGACCTTCTTCATCGGCCATTGGGAGGGCGACTGGGCGCTGCTGCCGAACATGGATCCCAAGGGCGCGTTCGACGCCAAGGCTGCGGCCGCGATGATCGAGTGGCTCAACGTCCGCCAGGAAGCGGTCGAGGACGCCCGCCGGGAGGTGCCCTACACGCGCTGCCGCGTGTACACCTACGCCGAGGTCAACCGCGTGATGGACGCCTTCAAGGGCGGCCAGCAGCGCATGATCAACGCGGTCATCCCCAAGACCAACGTCGATTTCCTCTCCTACTCCGCGTACGACGTCCAGCTCCAGCCGCTCGAGACGGTCCGCGCCGCGCTCGACTACGCCAACCAGCAGCTCCCGCCCAAAGCCGGGCTGCCCGCCCGCCGCGTCTTCATCGGCGAATGTGGGCTCTCCTGGGAGGCCTGCGGCGGCGACGGCAAGGTCCATGAGCAGCGCAACCGCGAGATCCTCGCGAAGTTCCTCTCCTGGCGGCCCGCGCTCGTCCTCTACTGGCAGCTGTACAACAACGAGGTCAAGGACGGCAAGCAGGTCGGCTTCTGGCTCATCGACGACAAGAAGCGTCCGACGCCCCTCTACGGCACCCTCCGCGACCTGCTCGCCCAGCAGGAAGAGGTGGCTAAGGAGATGCTGCTGCGTTCGCGCCGGCTCCCCTCCTTCGAGGAGATGGCCACCTTCTCCGAGAACTGGCTCACCCAGCGGGGCCGCTGAGCGGACTCCGGACTTGAGGTCCCGCCGCCGCCCCCGAGATTGACGCCATGCGCAACGCCCTCTGCCTCGAGGCCTTCGGCACCTTCTTCCTGTGCCTCGCCGCGGCCTTCGCCGGCGAGCCCTTGGCGACCGCCGCCCTCCTCGGCGCCTTGATCTACGCCGGCGGGCCGATCTCCGGCGCGCACTACAACCCCGCCGCGACCCTCGCTTGGTGCGTCCGCGGACGGCACCGTT
>Ga0255113_1000632_pt1 | contig 10463 bp, 6 predicted proteins | sample Law_Yuk_RepC_8h_FD_188473 | JGI IMG/M metagenome (GOLD analysis project Ga0255113, IMG submission 188473) | Freshwater microbial communities from St. Lawrence River, New York, United States - Law_Yuk_RepC_8h | ecosystem: Environmental > Aquatic > Freshwater > River | place: USA: New York... | reverse complement strand
GTTGCGAATGCTCCAAGACCAAAAAGATTGTGATGAACCGCGCTGCGGTGAAGGATTTGCAATCTGTGGGTGTAGCGGTATATCCTAACCCAACGGCTGGCGACATCAAAGTGGCGACCACAGAAACTTTCGGTGCGAACATCACAGTAAACGTGATGAGCATTGAAGGCAAAATGGTAAGCACAAGAACGGTTGCCAATGAAGGTGTGATGGTATTGAACACCGATGGATTGAGCAACGGGGTTTACTTGGTACAGGTTATGTCGGGAGACAAGCAAGTAACCAAGAAGATCACAGTTCAGAAATAAGACAGGGTAGGGGTGTCGCATTTGCGATACCAATCCCAAGATTGGCATAGAGTATTGAAAAAGGAGGGCGCCCCGCAGGGCGCCCTCCTTTTTTTGTATTGTTTCGTGTGATGATGGTTTTTTATCATTAAGTATTTGAAAGACTGCATGTTGAGATTTTGACATTTTCCATATTGTATTTTATCATAAGTATAAAAAATATGGTGTAAATCAAATATATAGTCAGCATAGTGTCATAAAGCGAAAAACAAGTGTAATTCAAATGATAGAATATGGATATTGCGTCCTCTTATGTTTCATAGTTAGACTATGAAAACTCATGATTGAACCAAAAACCATATGAAAATACACTACAAATTATCAAAGTCGACTGCATTTCTGAGACAGAAAATGCTGTTGATGCTCCTTTGTTTGGCTGGGGTAGCCAATGCACAGTTGAGCGGATCGTACACCATTAACTCAGCCTCGGCAACGGGCGGAACCAACTATGCCACATGGTCGGCTTTCGCATCAGCCATTGGAACAAGCGGAGTTAGCGGTGCTTTGAAAGTAACCGTAATGACAGATGAAACCACTTCTGCCACTGTAACGTTCAACGCAATCAGTGGTGCAAGCAGCACCAATACCATTGCCATCGACGGTAACGGTAAAAAATTAAGTAGCTCAGCAACGTATGAGGCAATTGGTTTCAACGGTGCCGATTATGTAACAATCAAAAATTTGATTGTTCAAAAAACCGGTACAGGAACCATTCAAACCGGTATTCGTTTTTACAACAATTCAGATTACAATGAAATCAATGGTTGTACAATCGACTACACAGCAATGACCGGTGGAACTACCGCGGGTGGTGCATACATCGCCTTTGCGTCTTCACAAACATCATTGACAACCACATCTTCTACCAACAATGGTAGTTATAACAAAATCATTAACAACGTGATGCAAACCTCTGCCGCAAACAGTGCAGGACCATGCTACGGCATCATGGATCAACAGAGTACCAGTACTTATTACAGTGCTGCCAACAACAACTCGTTTGAAGGCAACACTATTAAGAACTTTTACTTCTATGGGGTTTACAATCGCTACACCAATGGTGAACAGTTTATCAATAACGACTTCTCACGTGCCAATGCCACTAGCAGCAGTTCTACCTCATCTACCATGTACGGTATCTACAGCTATTATGTATACAGCACGAATCGTTCAACTGCCTACAACAAGAATAACTTCCACGATTTGCCTCGCGCGGGTGTGTCATTAGGCTCAACACCGTTGTACTACTTCTACGGTATTTATGCATATTACAATTATGGTACGACCACCAACCCCATTAAGTTGGATGCGAATATCTTCAAGGACATCAATGTGTATTACTACTACTATGGTCACTACCTCTACTATAACTATGTAATGGATATAACCAACAATACTTTTGATAACGTGGATGCTTATGCGAGTGGTTACCAGAGTTATGCTTACCGCAACTACTATGGTTCTGATTACAGCATGATTGGAAATACCATTAAAAATTGTGATGCAGGCATGGTAGGTACCGGCTATTTTTACGGCGTATACAATTACTACATTTATAATTCTTACCGTTCAAACAACTTGTTTGAGGACAATCAAATCATCGACAACAATGCGGGTTACTACAACTATGCCGTGATGTTGTATTATTATTCTTCCTATAAAATTAACCGAAACAGAATTGTTGGCAACGGCACTGGAAGCAGTGGTGGTTATTTCTATGGATTGTATTTGTACTACTTGTACAATGAGGAAATTACTTCGAACATCATTGCTGACAACATGGGTTACTATGGTAACTACAACATTTACACATACAACTACAACTCAGGTGTAACTACCCAGTGGAGACAGAATACATTGCACATGAAGATCCCTTCGAATGCATATACATACCACTTCTCTTACGGATACCTGATTCAAGATGTTCAATCTGCATTGTACTTCACAGGTAATATCGCTGATATGACTTCACCATATTACATCTACCCGGCGTATTTGTACAATGGAAATGCGCAAACCAACATCAAAGAGGTTGACTACAATACATTTTGGTTGAATGTTCCGAACCAGGCTTGGTATATGGGAACCAATAACTACAATAGCTATTCAGGTTGGTCTCAAGATGGCAAAGCAGGTAAAAACAACAACTGGAACAATCCAGCTTGGGTGGATGAAGCCAACAATGATTTCCGTTCTAATTGCTTTGAAACGCAGAACAACGTGCCTACAGTAACCAATGTGTTGACCGATCAAGCCAAGAAAAATAGACACTTGATAAAATCTGATCGCGGTGCCTATGAGAACTATATGGATGCCGCCGCTTCAAAAACGGATTTCAGCATTGGTTCTACTGTGTGTGCAGGACACGAAGCTACTGGCGCAAACATTTATGTAAAGAATAACTTCGTAGATACCATCTACAATTTCAACGTAGCATACAGCATCAATGGAAAAGCCACCCGCCAGTTGGTGAAAACCAAAATTCTTCCCGGCGATTCTTTGAAAATTGATTTTGTTACGCCCATGGTGCTTTCAATTGCAGGCGCAACAACCATTAAAATTTATTTGGATGTTCCTGACGATAATGCCAAGAACGATTCATTCACTTTCACAACATTCGTGAAGCCTGCTCCAGGTGGTGGATTCTATGAGTTTTCAACCAAGACTACTACGCCGAATACTGCCTTGTATCAGCGTGGCAAGCCCAATGATGTAACTGTTTTGGATCAGCCTGTGATTTACGATGTGGTTGCCCCACGTATTTACAGCAACAGCACGTACGGAACTTCATTGCCTAGTGATTGGTATGCTTCAGTTCAAGCCTATACCCAAGCGGGTAAGGCGGTGAGTGGTGCAACATTCACTGCACCGAGTGGATCAACCAATTTGGAAGTGCAGTTTAAAACTTCTGACGCTACATTGGAAGATAGCTTGGTAACTGTGGTGTTGAAAGTGACCGACAACAACAATGGTTGTGATACTTTCATCAAGCGCAAAGTATTGATCTATCCATCTGTAATTCCTGATTTTACTTTCCCTGCCAAAATTTGTAATGGCGATGCTGTATTGTTTGGTAACACTTCAAAAGTAAACTCTGGTTCCATGGAATTCTTCTGGAACTTTGGAACAGGTAACGCGGCCGATACTTCTAACGCGCCTGAGCCAGTATTCCAATTCCCAAGTTCTGGCAAATACAAGGTTACCTTGACTGCCAAGACCATGCCTTACGGTTTTGTATTTACCAAGACGCAAGACGTAGAAGTAAATGCCATTCCAACCGTTGCCTTCGACAAAGCGAATGCATGTTTGGGTCAAGATTTGATGTTTACCAACAAAACCAATCCTTTGACTGCGAAGATGGCTTGGGACTTCGGTAATGGTGCAACTGCAACCACCACCGATGCCAAATACAAATACAACAAAGCGGGTACATACAATGTGACCTTGAGCGCTGACTTGAACGGTTGCGTAGCCAAGTTGACCCAAAAGGTGTATCAGTTTGAGAAGCCTGTAGCCAAATTCAGTTTGGTGTCAGGTACCTGTGATAACGATGAATTTACTTTCTCTAACCAAACCACCATTGGTAGCGGTTTGGTGGGTAGCTTCTGGAATTTCGACGACAATGGTAGCGTAAGCACCGACGAAGCGCCGAAGTATACGTTCTCTGCCGCTGGTAAGAAAAATGTGAAGTTGATCGCGATGTCTGAATTCGGATGTAAAGATTCTATGGTTAAGTCGGTTGAGGTAAAAGAGTCTCCGAAAGCGGGCTTTACCAACACCCCTGCATGTTCATTGACTCCAACTGAGTTTACCAACACCACTGCGGATGTAGCGGGTGCAGTTGCGAACTACGCTTGGAACTTTGGTGACGGTACAACCAGCAAAACCAAGTCTCCCTCGAAGAACTGGACCAACTTGGGTCCAAAGACAGTGACATTGTCGGTGACTTTGGATAACGGTTGTTCGGATGTAACCACCAAAGACTTGAGTGTATTGACCCAGCCAAAAGCCAACTTCAGTGCAACCGATGTGTGTGCGGGAGATGCAGTTGTGTTCGTAAACAACACCACATGGCCACAAGGTGATATTAGCTACAACTGGGATTTCGGTGATAACACCTACTCAGTAAACAGCGATCCTTCTAAGTTGTACAACATTGTGCAAACAACCAGCTATAACGTAACGTTGTACGCATACATCGCCGGTGGATGTGCCGATTCAATCACACAGCGTGTGACCGTGAACGAAGCACCCCGCACGTGTGACTTCCAAGCAACGCCTGACTATGGTTTTGCATTCTACGGTGTGAAAGTGGATCCTGTGAATGCATCCGGTGCGGCAGGCGGACAGAACAACGTAGACTACACATGGGTATTCGCCGGTGGTGGAACCATGAAGTCGAAGGATGTAAACGCTGCTGTAAACTACGACTTGCAGAGTGATGGTGAATACACCGTTACCATGAAAGCAATTGTACGTCAGACCGGTTGCGAATGCTCCAAGACCAAAAAGATTGTGATGAACCGCGCTGCGGTGAAGGATTTGCAATCTGTGGGTGTAGCGGTATATCCTAACCCAACGGCTGGCGACATCAAAGTGGCTACCACAGAAACTTTCGGTGCGAACATCACAGTAAACGTGATGAGCATTGAAGGCAAAATGGTAAGCACAAGAACGGTTGCCAATGAAGGTGTGATGGTATTGAACACCGATGGATTGAGCAACGGCGTTTACTTGGTACAGGTTATGTCGGGAGACAAGCAAGTAACCAAGAAGATCACGGTTCAGAAATAATCTCAGCGGGGCAACCCTAAAGGTTCATAGTTAGTTACAAAAGAAAAAGGCGCCCACGGGCGCCTTTTTCTTTTCGTTGAATGTTCAATTATCGCAAAGAGCGTTGTTTGAGTAAACTGCAAATTTTGTATCGCTCATCGTGGGTGTCTTGGTAAAGCGCTTCCAATGTTTCGTATACATCGGCGAGGCCTATCTTATCGCACCATTCAAATGGACCCATGGGGTAATTGGTGCCCAATTTCATCGCTTGGTCGATATCTCCTTCAGTGGCAGTACCTTCTTGAACCGTATAGAAGGCCTCATTGATGATCATGCAAACCACGCGAGGGGTAATCAAACCAACACGGCTATTCACACATTCTGTTTGAGGGTATCCAAGGGCTGTTGATGCGACGAGAACCTCTGCAGTAGCTACTTGCATTGGGTTGGTATATTCCAATGCATTTCTTTCAATAAAACTACACAAGTTGTTGATGCCTATCATTTTGCAACCCGCTTCCTGGGCGATACCCAAGGAAAGATTGTTCTGCTGAAAGGCCCATTCTAAATTGCATTTTACTGCCCCCAAGAAAAATAGGGTTTGGGTATTTTTTGCATAATGATGAATGCGTTCTGTGTGTGTGTCAAAATCCAAATCAACGAAAACGTCGAAATTTTCATGGGCTTCGCTATCTTGCACCCATGAAAACAATTCAGCGGGTGTTTGCTTGTTCATCCAAGCGCTTTGCTTTGCTGGGCTTGCCAATATTCCTATTTTCATGCAATTACAAAATTACATCAAACAACATGCGCAAAATCATTTATTCTGAAAATGCCCCAAAACCCATTGGCCCCTACAGTCAAGCCGTTCAAGCAGGCAATACGTTTTACTTCTCCGGACAAATTGGATTAGATCCAAAAACTGGGAGCTTCGACAGTGAAACAGATGTTGAGGTACAATCTAAAAGGGTGATGTCGAACATCGCTGCACTCCTTGAAGAAGCCGGTTTGGATTGGAATCATGTGGTAAAGACCTCAATTTTTTTGAAAGACATGAATGATTTTCCAAAGGTGAATACCATTTATGGTAGCGTATTCTCAGAAGGGAATTACCCAGCCCGCGAAACCGTGCAAGTATCGCGCTTGCCCAAGGATGCGTTGGTGGAAATATCTGTGGTTTGCGTGAAGTGATGCACTAAATACTTCGCGTATTACTCAGCCGAATACGTCACAATTTTACTGCTTAATCAAAGTTTGGGTTTGATGTTGTCCGTTCGCAAACTGCAAACGCAACTGGTAGCAACCGGTAGGTATTCCCTCTACATTGATTAAACTCCCAGACAGTTGGTTGTCGTACAGTGGAAGGCCCGATTTGATCGCTCGGCCTGCGGCATCATGCAATGTGAAAGCCACGCAAGGATTTTGTGACTCTAGCCAAACCCTATCGCCTTGGGTGGGATTTGGGTAAATCTTGACCCATGTTTTTTGTGAGACTTTGACTTTCGAAATGTTCTTCAACGGCGTAAAATCAACAATTTTAAACTCGTCACCAGGGACAAAACCTGCAATCCAGAAATAGACCAACATCATTTCGTCTTTGGTGCCTTCGCCAGCAGATACAGCCACGGGTGGACTGTTCGGATTGTTTGGGTTTTGCGCTGTGTTATCGTACAATCCTTCGCCCCAAATCGTACTGCCCTTGAGGAATATGAGGGGCTGTCGCATGATATACGTTCTTTGCCAATGGAAATCCCAATTGGGAATGCTCACGATGGGGGTGGTGTCTTTGCCGTTGACATTGAATGCTTTGATGGTTTTGCCGACCAAGTGCATATGTGGTGCTACTGCAAATACAGTAACAGTATTGTTCAATGGGAACTTAGAAATGAAGGTTTTGGTCTGGTCCGCTGGGATGTATAAAGGTCCGTTTTGCAGCGATTGTGTATGATTAACCGCCGGCGCAATGATCATGTTTCTGAGTGTTTGTGTGGTCGTTTTTAACAAGACCTTGGTACTGTCGAGTTCGTTTTGTACATAGCTCGGGTAATGCACCTGTAAGATGATACTGCCACCTTTCATCAACTTCGCACCCAATCCGTCAGGGAATTGATAAGGTTCTTGCCCAGGTACGTAAACCCCAATGAGTTGGGATGTTGGGGATCCGGTACCTCCAAATGATAGGTACCCCGGTTTTGGGTCGGCTTGGTCCTGTTTGGCGGGGATGCTGCTGGTGTCGTGAAAAACCAAAACATGGTGAACCACTTTGGGGTTGCCGGGAACGACTTCAATCGCAGTCAAAAACTGGTCGGTGGTGAATCCTGTGGGAAGCACAAAGCAACGGTACTCGTCGCTGTTCGTGTTTACCGTATAATTGGGCATTTTTAAGCGCAAAGTAGGCTGGGTAATGGTCGTGCCCGTATTGGGTTTTGGTTCTTTTGGCGCTTTGCTGATGTCTCCTTCTGGAGTGTTGTTTTTCGCCCAGTGGCTAATTTGTTCGATTTCCTCCGTACTCAAGATGCGTTCATGCGCGTATCGGCGATACTTTGGGTCTGCCGGCCACGGTGGCATTGTTCTGTTTTGTGCAGCCGCTGCGATACTGCTGGCGTAGGCTTTGGCCTTGTTATATCCAACCAATGAGAATGGGGCGATGCCTCCATCAATGTGACATTGGGTGCAATTGTTGTAAAGAATGGGGGCGATGTTTTCTGCCCAAGTAACGGTTTGTGCCTTGATTGATGACGCACTATAACTCGTTGTGAAAAGGGTGAGGATGGCGATGCGAAGCGTATTGCTGAACGTTAGCGGGATACTTTTTGACATGGTTGTCGCTGTTTGAATTGCAATATAGACGATAAAATGGCGAAAAGGTTTAATTTTGTGCAAAGCGCCAATATGGAAGACAATCAAGAACAAGTGCCAGGTTTGGATATCGAACTAACCGAAGAAGTTGCCGAAGGTATTTACAGCAATTTTGCCATCATCACCCACTCACAAACAGAATTTATCGTAGACTTCGTTCGCATGATGCCTGGAATTCCTAAAGGGAAAGTCAAAAGTAGGATCATATTAGCACCCCAGCATGCCAAGCGATTGGTGATGGCTTTGAGCGATAATTTGGGCCGTTACGAAGATCACTTTGGAGAGATTTCTTTGGAAGAGGGTAATGGATTGCCACCGCATACCGTACCCTTTGGATTTGGCGGACCCACGGGTCAAGCATAAGATCAATGAACTGAGCCAAGGGTTTCATTTTAAACATACATCAATTAGAAAATAGTATTATGAATCATACAATGAAAGCGCGTTTGGAAGCGGCGTACGCAGCACAACAAAACAGAACTTACTATGCGGCTTGGCCAGAATCTCCCCGTGCTTACGCGGAAGATGGAATGGCTCAAGGACTGGCGGCGTTTCAATCCTTGTTGACACAAAATTTTTCAGCATTGTCCCAAACTGGAAGTATCGGTTGGGTAGGCGAGGAGGTAAGTCCTTACATGATGACGGGACTCGGCATACAATACCCACAGTTCACTTCAGAGACCTTGATTCAGCAGGCCAATGATGCGCAATTGGTTTGGGGTAAGACCTCGGCCGATGAACGCGCGGCCGTTTTGTTGGATGCTTTGGATCGCGTAGCCGTGAAGTTTTTTGATATTGCTTATGCAACCATGCACACCACAGGTCAGAGCTTTATGATGAGTTTTCAAGCAAGCGGACCTCATGCGAACGATCGTGCGTTAGAGGTATTGTCGATGGCTTATCATGAATTGAACCGCTTCCCGCAGTCGGTGGATTGGGTGAAGAACATGGGTAAGTTTGATTTGCAATTGAAGAAAAATTATAAAGCGGTTCCGAAAGGTATTGCGCTTGTGATAGGATGTTCAACATTCCCCACATGGAATACAGTGCCCGGTTTGTTTGGCAGTTTGATGACGGGCAATGCGAGTATCGTGAAGCCACATCCCAAGAGCGTATTGCCAATCGCCATGGTTGTTGCAGAAATGCAAGCGGCCCTGCGGGCCGCCGGCTTGCCGGAAACCGTGGTGCAAATGGGCGTTGATACTTTGGATAATCCCATTACAAAGCACTTGGCTGAAGATGTATCTGTGAAGTTGATCGATTACACCGGTGGATCTGCGTTTGGTGATTATATTGAATCGCTGTCTGGTAAAACTGTGTTTACCGAAAAAGCTGGAGTGAATTCAGTGATTTTGCAAGGCGCGAAAGATCCTGTAGCAGTTTTCGGTAATTTGGCCTTTGCGGCAAGTTTATATAGCGGACAAATGTGTACTGCGCCCCAAAACGTATTTGTATCCGCCGATGGTATTTCAACGGCAGAGGGAAGTTTGAGCTACGATGATGTGGTTGCGGGAATCGCACAAGCTATAAAAGGGTTGGCGGAAAATCCCAAAATGGGTGCGGGGACATTGGGTGCCATTCAGAATGATGCCACAACACAGCGTGTAAAGTCTGTGGAAGCGTTGGCAGGTGCTGCAGTGGTGCTGCCGTCGATGGCCATTGAAAATGCAGAATTCCCCGATGCGAGAACGGCATCGCCCGCAGTGATTGCTGTAGACGCTGCAGATATAGCCCAATGGAAGCATGAGTGTTTTGGTCCCATCGTATTTGTGGTTAAAACCACCAGCGCCGAACACAGTTTGGCATTGGCCAAAGAATGTGCAACCAATTTGGGCGCCATCACTTGTTCTTGTTACAGCACCGATGAAGATTTTATGAATCGGGTAGAGGATGAGATGAACGCGGCATTTACACCCGTGAGTTTCAATTTTGGTGGTGCGGCGTTTGTGAACCAACACGCGGCGTTCAGTGATTTCCATGTAACGGGTGGTAACCCTAGTGGAAATGCCTCGTTCACCGATGCACAATATGTAAACCGCCGATTTGTTTGGGTGGGTAATCGTAGAATGGCCTAAACGTATTGCCATCATAGATCATAAAAAGAGGGGGCCCGCGCAGCGGGCCCCCTCTTTTTGCGACATCCTTCAGCGTTTATGGACCAAAGGGTGTGAATGTCAATCGGAGATTTAAAACAGGTTTTTACGCCCCGTTTTTACACTCTGGATTATTTCTTGGCAGTCAAATTGATGGTCAGTGTGATGTCTTTGCTCACAACACCATTCTTCAATTTCTTTTGAGCGGCTTCCGCCAAAGTCATGTTGTCTTTGTCGTAGTTAATACCCCAATCCAAACGGTTGATTACCACTTTGGCAGTTGCAGTAACACCATCAGCCACAGTTACTTTCGCTGGGAAAGAAATATTCTTGGTTGAATCGCGCAATGTCAAGTTGCCGCTAATGAAATGGGTGTTCTCACCATCTGCTT
>Ga0255113_1000607_pt1 | contig 10649 bp, 11 predicted proteins | sample Law_Yuk_RepC_8h_FD_188473 | JGI IMG/M metagenome (GOLD analysis project Ga0255113, IMG submission 188473) | Freshwater microbial communities from St. Lawrence River, New York, United States - Law_Yuk_RepC_8h | ecosystem: Environmental > Aquatic > Freshwater > River | place: USA: New York... | reverse complement strand
TATTACCCCCAAGCGATCGAGTTTTCAGCCCTCACTTAAAAGCATTAGGATTGCCGATTGCATTTGATGATGGAATAGTAATTGGCGAAGGTTTTATTAAAGGTAAAAAAATATTTATAGCAGCACAGGAGCCCGGTTTTATGGGCGGCGCCGTTGGTGAAGTACATGGTGCAAAGCTAACCGGAATTCTTAAAAGAGCTGCAGAAAAAAAACCTTCGGCTGTGGTGTTGATCTTTGATACTGGAGGAGTTCGACTGCATGAAGCAAATGCGGGCCTAATTGCAATATCTGAAATTCAGCGAGCAATGTTTAGTGCGAGAAAGGCTGGTGTTCCATTAATTGTTTTATCTGCAGGATCAAATGGAATTTATGGCGGTATTGGGATTATTTCGCGCTGCTGTGACTATGTAATTATTACAGAAGAGGGGCGATTATCTGTGTCAGGCCCTGAGGTAATTGAGTCACAAAAAGGGGTTGAAGAGTTTGACGCTCGTGATCGAGCTCTTGTTTGGAGAACAATGGGCGGAAAACATAGATTCTTGATCAATGAAGCGCAATGTTTTGTACAGGATGAAGTTGAAAAAATACGTGATGCTGTTTCAAACTATTTCGATAAACCCATACCTCTTGATTTTAAAAATTTAAAAGAGGAGCATGCGGAGTTAAAAGAAAGAATTGATAAATATGGAGATTCTCGAGATGCAATAGAAATTTGGGGAAAGATGGGGATTGATAATCCCCAGGATGTCCCCTCTCTTGATTTTGATGCCTTTGTAAAAGTTGCCAATAAGGTATTGCAACATGAATAAATTAGAGGCGTTATGCCATAAAAACTTTCCCTTAGGTCATAAAATTTCTATAGATGGAGATATGATATTTGGAGAAGCGATACTTTCAACGGGGCCCGTTGCTATTCTAGGTACCATAAATCAAGCTAGCATTGGGATAGATTTAGCATTTAGTATGGCAACAAAAGTTATAGAAATAATAGAAAAATACCCGCAAAGACCAATAATTATTTTAGTAGATACCCAAGGGCAGAAATTATCTAAACGTGATGAGCTTTTGGGTAATACTGGCTATTTATCTCACCTATCAAAATGTTTTGAGTACGCAAGAGACAAGGGGCATCGCATTATTAGCATTATTTATAATGAAGCTGTTAGTGGCGGTTATCTAGCTTTAGGCTTAATAGCAGATGAATCATTTGCAGTTTCAGATGCTCAAATTAGGGTTATGGCCCTTCCAGCAATGTCGAGAATTACCCAAATTCCTCTTGACCAACTTGAAGAACTTTGTAATAGTTCGCCTATTTTTGCGCCAGGCATAAAGAACTATATTGCACTCGGGGCGATTGAAGATGTAGCAGATGAAAATTTATGCTTAGAACTAGAAAAAGCAGTATTAAAAACTACAAATAATGATATACGGGCTAAATCAGGGCTTGAAAGAGGCGGTCGTAGCTTAGCGTATTCCGTCATCAATTCAGTTATAGATGCTTAGTAGCTTAGTTAATAAAAAAACATCATTAAGACACAGGCGAATATGGATTAAGTCGGAAGCGTCCGATTCCATCCAATTTCAAGGTGAATATTCGCACGATGTAAAACAATATGTTAGCAATTGGCTCTTTGAAAAGAAGCCTTTGATAGGTAGATCAAGAAATCAATTTGACACAAATAATTGTGAGCTCATTCCCGCAGGTTTAATGACTTACCATCCCGATGGTACAAAATGTAGAGTAAATCTGCTTATCAATTCAAATTTGGTTTTAAAAATTGAAGAGCCTCTTCTACTATTGAAGGCAATGGAAGTCCTTCCTCCAAATGTATATTTAACAGTTAATAATTTTTTTGCGCATTTTAATAATTTTCCAATCATAGCTAGGGTATACGGATCTATCATGTGGAGTTATGAAGGTAATATCTCTCGCTTAAATCCAAATTCAGATATTGACCTCTTAATTCAATTAACTAATTCTTGCGATGTGGATGCTTTAGCAGAAAGATTGCTAAAATTTTCTCAATTATCTAATATTTTTTTCGATGGTGAATTTGAATTCAATAATGGTATTTTTATTAGTTGGCGTGAGCTTACCAGCGGAGCAAAAGACTTACTAGCCAAGACAGATGCAGGACCAAAATTGGTAACAAGAAATTCGGTTATTAAAATTGCGCATACTTAATTCGAACGATCTTTTTTTAACAAATAATTCTATGCCTTTTGGTAACGGCATAAGTAGCTCTCCTGTATTAATTAAGCTACGAAATCTAGCCATTAAATCTTTATGGCATGAGTTAATAACATATCCGAAACCTGGTTTAGTTAGTTTAATTGACTCTGGAAGTCACAAAGATATGAATGCTAAAACTTTTTATAAAAGCATCCTATCTTTGCGTAAATATTTTTACCAAGTGGCATACCTAGGAAGTGCTGGTGAGGATTTTAATCTTCTACGCCATGTTGGAATTTGTGCTGAACAAAGAATGCTAGCAGCAACAGAGGGTATAAATACTCATCGTGGTGCCATATTTATTCTAGGAATTTTAGTTGCCTCAGCTGCTTATAAGTATAGTAATCAGATTACCGGTGTTTCCCTAGGTGAGATTGCTATAAGGTTGTGGGGCGAAAATTTATTACATCATAAGCAATTTACAAATAGTAATGGTTCAAATGTTAAAAGAAACTTTAAGCATGGAGGGGCTCTAGAAGAAGTACTTTCAGGCTATAGGTCAATTTATGAATTTGCATTACCAGAGTACAGGGCCGTATTAAAAGAAACTGGCAGCCTTGATCTTGCACGGATTCAGACTTTCTTTGCCTTAATTGCTAATGTGGCAGATACGAACGTAATGCATCGCGGTGGTCTTGACGGCTTAAAAGAAAGTCAGAATCTTGCTAGTAATTTTTTAAATAGTGGGGGAGTTTATTCGTCTGGTTGGGAAGAAAATGCTAAAGCTATCCATTTAAAATTTATTGATATGAATTTGAGTCCCGGTGGTTGCGGTGACTTGTTAAGCGCTTGTATATTTATTCAACATATTGAGGATGCATGATTCGTTATTGCATTGTTTGCTCAGGTCAAGGCAGTATGGGGGTTGATTCTTTAGATTTTTCTAAGCCCTTTATATCAACTACCAATGTCATTGATCTATTTTCAAGCGAATTTGGTTGGGATTTATTTTCAGTAAAGAATGGAGAGCTTGATTTAAGATTAAATAAATTTTCCCAGCCATTAACAATTGCAACTTCAATCGCTAATTGGATAGTACTAAAGGAATATTTGCCAGCCCCAATTTTATTTATGGGATACAGTGCCGGTGAAGTATCTGCACTTGGATGTGCACAGGACTCGAATTTATCCCAAATCGCTAAACTTACTCATATACGCTGTAAAACAATGGAAGATTTTTCACCCAGTAGATCGGGTTTGCTAGCTATCAAAGGCATCAATAAAATAGACCTTCTTGAGCTTATTGGTAATAAAAGTATCTACATCGCAATTATTAATGCTTATGATCATTTTATAGTAGGTGGTTCCGAAATGGAATTAATCCTACTAGAAGATTTAATGTATTCCAGAGGTACTTGGTATAAAAGACTTAATGTATCCGTGCCTTCACATACTCCATTACTAAAGTCTGCTACTGTTCAGTTTCTATCTGAAATGAATAATCAAAGCTATTCCAATAACGACTTACATTTACCAATTGTTCAAGGTATCAATGGAATGCCATCCAATAAATTTGATATCGCTATTAAATCAATAGGCAATGCGATCTCTCAAACTATTTATTGGAATCAATGCATGCAATTCGTAATTGATTCAGGGGTAAATGTAGTTCTGGAATTAGGTCCTGGAAATTCCTTATCAAAGTTGTTTACAGAATTCTCTCCTTCAATCTCCGCAAGATCTGTATCAGATTTTCGGACGCCTGAAGGTGTAAGAAACTGGTTATTGAGCCAATCTGAGTCATGAACCTAGGGTTTATCCTAAATTTAATTTAACTAAAATCCTCTAATATGTAACTAACATATTAGTTACATATTTGATGTTATTTGGAAGACTTATTTCTGACTCTTCATATAAAGCGCTTCAGCCCTAGGATATCGCTATGACCCAAGCCGTACTCTTTGATGTGCTACCAAAACCTGGGCATGTTGATCAGTATTTTGAGATGGCGGCCCAATTAAAACCAATTGTGCAACAAAATCCTGGGTTCTTATCAGTAGAGCGTTTTGCTAATATTCAAAAGCCAGATTGGTACTTATCGTTCTCTTGCTGGAAAGACGAAGAATCTTTGGCGCAATGGCGTTGCCAGCCTGATCATAACGGCGCACAAGTATGTGGACGACATGAGGTTTTTGCTGATTACCGCTTACGGGTTTCTGCAGCCAAGGCAAATAATGAACTTAGCAACCCACAGCCCCGAGAGCTTGTCCTACTTCTCATTGGTGAATATGAGGTGATACAAAAGTCACTGCAGGAAGGCGTATTGCGAGAGCAAGCAGCCAAATCGTATCAAGGCGTATTGGATCCAAAGCGTGGCTTATCGGTGTGTGAGTTCTCTCCAAATACATACCCCCATCCAGAACTATTGAAGCTACAGGATACAGAGGCAATCGATATTCACTGGTTTGGGGTATTACGCGACTATGGCATGTTTGATCGAGCAGAAGCACCTACACAGTTTGCATAATGCCAAACGGTAAAACATCCAATCTCGCCTTAGTCATTAGTGCTGAAGAGGGCTCACTCTCCGATCAGGCGTATAGCCAAATTGAGGAAATGATTGTGACCATGCAGCTAGCACCCGAGACCCCCGTATCGGAAGCACAACTATCTGCATTTTTAGGAATAGGGCGCACTCCCATTCGAGAAGCTATTCAGCGTCTTAGCCGTGAGCATTTAGTAAGCATTATTCCCAAACGCGGAATCTTTATATCCGATCTTAATACGCAAAAGCAATTACGTGTCCTAGAAACTCGCCGTGAGCTAGAGCGCCTGATTTGTAAAAAGGCAGCCAAACGAGCAAGCCCAGAAGAGCGCAAGGAGCTTGAGCGCCTTGCAAAGGATTTTCGCAAAGCCGCTAAAGAAAAAGACGAAACTTTGTTCCGAAAGGCCGATAAAGAACTCAATGATTTAACCATCTTAGCGGCACGTAATGAGTTCGCTGCCGCGGCAATGTCACCCCTTCATGGCATGTCACGGCGTTTTTGGTTTGGACATTTTCATCAATTTTCTAGCGTAACAGAAATGGCTAATTTGCATGGTGCATTAGCATCTGCGATTGCAAAAGGCAATGAAGCAGAGGCCGGTCAGGCCTTGGATGATTTGATTGATTGTGTAGAGAATTTGACCCGCAAGACGTTTACGAGCGAAGATTAAAGCAGTAAGAAAGTAGCAAAAAAGAAGTAAGGAAAGAGCATTGCAGTAAATCAGTAAAACTTAGTTGTTCATAAAAGGAGACGGATGATGAAGAAACGCGAATTTTTAAAAACGGGTGGTGCTGCTGCTGCTGTAATGTCATTTCCACTGACAGTACAAGCGCAAGGAGCTACCTACAACTGGAAAATGGCTACCGGCTGGGGTGGTGGACCATTGACAGATATTGGAACAAAAGCATTTGCCGACAAATTAGAGCTATACAGCGGCGGGCGCTTCAAAATTCAAATTTTTCCGGGTGGCGCACTCGGTAACGCATTGAAAGTTCCAGAGACTGTAAAAAATGGTATTGCTGACCTTGGTCATACCTGGATGGGTTGGGATTGGGGTAAAGATCCGACGACCGTTTTATTTGGAGGTTATGCTGGCTCATTTGACTCTGAGCGGATGTTGCACTGGTTATACGTAGCAGGCGGTACGGATATGCAAAGAAAATACCGTGACCAAACCGATGAAATTATTTCCATGCCTTTATTCATTCGGACTGCAGAAGCATTTTTACATTCCCGCAAGCCCGTTCGAACCTTAAACGACCTGAAGGGATTAAAAATACGAACTGCTGGAGCATGGCTTGAGATGTCCAAAGAGTTAGGCGCTGCACCAGTAACAACACCTGCTGCTGATATTTATCCCATGCTTGAACGTGGTGCAATTGATGCCGTTGAGTGGGGTACGCTTTATGAAAATATTCCCATGGGTTTCCACAAAGTGGCTAAGTTTGTGATTTACCCTGGAATTCATCAGCCCTGTGCGCCATTCGAATTGGTAATTAATAAGGGCGTCTGGTCTAAGCTGTCCGAAGCTGATAAGAAGCTAATCGAAATGGTTGCTAAATTAACAACCCTTGAAAGTTGGCTAACCGTTGGTCAGGAAGATGCCAAAGCGCTTGAGTTCTATCGAAAAGCGGGCAATACCATTATTGAATTGTCTCCAGAACTTCAATATGCAGCCCGCAAAATGGGATTGGAGTGGGCCACTAAGACTGCCAAAGAAAATAAGTATCCATTCTTTGCATCAGTCCTTGAAAGCCAACAACAACTCGATAAGTTGTGGGAAGGCGCTTCAGGTTGGAGAACTGTGAAAACTAGAACAGTTAGCGCTGCTCCGCCACCTGCTAAGAAGTAGTGTACTAGGGGTCTAATTTATTAGACCCCTTTTTAATAACTTGACCAATAAGAAAAATGAGATATGAGCCCACTTGTTCATCGGATTGAACGAATAACAACGAATATAGGAATTATTGCTGCATTGACACTCGTGCCATTAATTTTGACCACGACCTACGAGGTACTAGCGCGCTATCTTTTTGATGCACCCACAATTTGGGCCTATGAAGTAGGTTACATGCTAACCGGAACCCATTTTTTATTAGGTATGGCATATACCCTTCAGCAAGGACAATTTATTCGGATTGATATTTTTAGTCAGGATATGAGTGCGAAGACTAGGGCATTGATTGATCTTTGCTCTTACTCCGTAATTTTGCCTTTAATGATGTGGCTAAGCTATGGATTAACTGCTTATTTAATTTCTGGATTCATTAAAAATGAACGAAGTGGTCAATCGGCAATGAATATGGTAGTTTGGCCGTTTCGAGTTGTCTTCTTGATCGCATTTACATTACTAGCATTACAAGTCTATGCCGAGTTTATGAAATCGCTCGAAAAATATAAGGCTGCCAAAGCATGATCGACATTATTCCTTTTTTTATGCTACCCGTAGCATTCGTGCTCATGTTTTTGGGCATTCAAGTTGCTTTTGCCATGATGATTACAGCCGTACTCTTTGGGCTACATATATTTGGTGATCGCGTCATTTTTCAGTTCATTGAAAAAATTGAGGATATCTCTTCTAACTTTGTCTTTGCAGCCATCCCACTATTCGTATTTATGGGCGCCATCCTCGAAAAATCCGGAATCGCCGATAAATTATTTGAAGCCATTCACATTTGGACACGCCGACTACCCGGTGGCTTAGCCCTAGCGACCGTCATCATGTGCATTATCTTTGCAGCATCGAGTGGTGTGATCGGTGCTACGGAGTCTGTGGTTGGATTGTTAACGATCCCAATCATGCTGCGCTATAAATACAACAAGGCCATGATATCGGGCACGATTTGTGCGGGTGGCTCATTGGGAACTATTATTCCACCCTCTGTCGTAGCCGTTGTGATGGGTCCACTGGCAAGCGTCTCCGTTGGCGATTTGCTTTATGGGATGGTATTTCCTGGTCTGATTATGGCCAGCTTGTACTTGGTATACATCTTCACTTTATGTCTAATCAAGCCAGAGTTCGGGCCACGCATTCCACCAGAACCCGGTGACCCGAGTTTTATGGAGAAGGTTTTGATTTCCACAAAAAATCTTGTGCCACCCTTATTGATGATTGCTGCCGTTTTAGGATCCATTTTATTTGGCTTAGCGTCTCCTACAGAAGCAGCAGCCATCGGAGCAATCTCTTCCGTGTTACTGACCGTTCTTTATAAAAACTTTACCTGGAAAGGTTTGTACGACGCACTACGTAAAACCGTATTGATCACTGCCATGATCATGGCAGTTTTACTAGCCGGCTCTTTATTTACTGGAGTCTTTATTGGCGGCGGTGGAATTAATACGGCCAATACATTAATCAATCAAATGCAACTTAGCCCCTGGGTCTTATTGGGCCTAATGATGCTAATTATCTTTATTGCCGGGTTCTTTTTAGACTGGATCTCAATTGTCCTCATCTTTGTTCCGCTCTTTACGCCCTTAATCATAGCCGCAGGATTTGATCCGGTTTGGTTCTGTATTTTGTTCTTGATCATGATCCAAACATCCTACCTAACCCCACCGATGGCCCCGGCGATCTTCTATTTAAGAGCAGTTGCGCCTCCAGAGATCACCATCAAACACATGTATCGAGGAGTGGTGCCATTTATCTCTTTGCAATGCTTAACTTTGGTGATCGTGATTCTTTTCCCAACCTTGGTTACCTATCTGCCAAGCGTTATGTTGAACTTCCGTTAAGGAGACGCTGATGACCCCAGAACAAATACTCAAGATTCCTGCGCGTGTTTTAAGTCAACAGCAACGCGAGGATTACTTCACGAACGGATACATTCTTCTTGAGCGATTTATTGGAGATGAGTGGTTAAAGAAGTTGCGCGATGCGACCAATGAACTGGTTGAGGAGAGTAAAAATGTTAGTAAATCAGATACTATTTTTGACCTAGAGCCGGATCATACTGCCGCGCAACCACGTTTACGCAGAGTATCAAACCCCACCGAGCATCATCCTGTTTTTTGGGAGTATGTGAGTAAATCAACCATGCTCGATGCTGTTGCTGACTTAGTGGGGCCCGATGTTAAGTTTCATCACTCCAAATTGAACTTTAAGTGGCAAAAGGGCGGGGAAGAAGTCAAATGGCATTACGACATTTCTTTTTGGCCTCATACCAATTACTCCCCACTAACCATTGGTACCTATTTATATGATTGCGGCATGGATCAGGGGCCACTGGGGGTCATTCCGAAAAGCCATTTGCTAGAACCGATGTTGAGTCAATACGATGATCACGGAAAGTGGGTCGGTTGTCTGTCTGATGATGATGTCAGAAACATACATATCGAGAAAGCTGTTTACCTAACAGGACCGGCCGGATCACTGACATTACATAATTGCCGCACGGTACATGGCTCCCCAGCCAATCAGTCCGACCAAGGTCGACCACTCTTGCTATACACCTTAACCTCGGCCGATGCATTTCCATATACCGTGAACCCACTTAAACCAAAACATGATCAGGCCATACTCAGCGGTAAACGCGCGCAATTTGCCCATCATGATCCAGTACCGTGCCTAATCCCACCCGATTGGTCGGGCGGATATTCCTCCATCTTCTCCTTGCAGCAAAAAGAGGATGCAGAAAATACCATGATGTAACGAATGAATAGGAGATAACATTGAATACAAGTGCCGCAACAGCGCCCGAGAAAAAGAAACGTAATCTTCAAGACATCCTCGAGTCTAAGAAGACCGGCGAGAAAATGGTCTATATGTCTGTACCAGACTACACATCGGCAAAATGGGCAGAAGCTGCTGGGGTAGACGTTGCAGTAGTGGGAGATAGCTTGGCAATGATTGCCCATGGCCATAGTAATACGATTCCGGCTACGATGGATATGATGGTAATGCATGCCACGTCGATTCGTCGCGGCGCCCCCAATACCTTTGTCTTAGGGTGTATGCCGTATCAAAGTTACAACACGGTTGATCGTGCCTTACAGAATGCAACGCGCTTTATGCAAGAGGCAGGATCGGATGCTGTTAAACCACAGGGTGGCAAATCACAGGCGCATATCTTGAAAGCGCTGGTAGATGCTGGCATACCAACAGCATCCCATATTGGTATGACACCCCATACAGTGGCAGTCTTTGGAGGATTTCGGATTCAAGGAAGAACGGCTGATGCCGCTATGAAAATCCTCGAAGATGCTTTTGCTATTCAGGATGCCGGTTGCTTTATGTTGGAGTTTGAAGCAGTGCCTGCAAAGATTGCAACGGTCATCTCGAAACAGCTTGAGATTCCGACCATCGGCATTGGAGCTGGGGTGGGTACCGATGGCCAAATCCTTCTATGCCATGACCTCCTCGGGGTCTTCTCTGATTTCAAACCCAAGTTCACAAAACGCTACGCGAACTTAACAGAGGTAGCTGTTAAAGGGATCAAGGAATACATCACGGAAGTGAAATCTGGATCATTCCCCGATGATGATCACAGCTATTCTGTGGATGAGAAAGAGTATGAGAAGTTCTTAGGAATGGTTGAAAAGCGAAAACATATATAACGCAAGTAATTAGAAAATCATGTCTCCAAATTTCGGGTTACTTCGGTAACCCATTTTTTTGCTCTTCGATTAAGGCCTCTTAGCCGCCTCATACAAAGGCATCACTCGAGGCATGAGAGCTGCGAGCTCTTTAATGCGATTCTCATTGGAGGGATGGGTCGATAAAAACTCGGGAGGGTTCTTCCCTTTACTCTCTTTACTCATCTTCTCCCACAAAGTAATTGCAGCCCTTGGGTCATAGCCGCCTCGGGCAGCAATCTCTAAACCAATCGCATCAGCTTCTGTCTCATTCTGACGCGAGTTGGGTAAGACCAAAACATATTGCATGATCTGATTAGCTGCATCAATTGATTGTGCAGAGCCAGCGCCTGCTG
>Ga0255113_1000600_pt1 | contig 10710 bp, 12 predicted proteins | sample Law_Yuk_RepC_8h_FD_188473 | JGI IMG/M metagenome (GOLD analysis project Ga0255113, IMG submission 188473) | Freshwater microbial communities from St. Lawrence River, New York, United States - Law_Yuk_RepC_8h | ecosystem: Environmental > Aquatic > Freshwater > River | place: USA: New York... | reverse complement strand
GTTATAAGCAGATGTCGCACGCCATGCTGCTGGTGCTGACTTCCACCGAGTGTAAAGGTACTTATATCTATTGTCTGGTGTAAGCCCACCTTGTCTTACGATATCACCAAGCCCAATAAGAACGGCATCAACAGGGACGTCTGGAATATCCTCGTCAAAGCGTAAGTATATTGCCGTAACAGCATCTCTATTAGCACCCGGGATTGGGAATAACTGAAATTCCAAGAACCTAGTCTGAGTATTGTATGCAGCCTGACCAGTCCACACGATAGATCCAGCCTCTTGTATGCCAAGACTAATAGGTATCTCACTTATCCGTATATTTGGATGTAACTCTGCGCGTATTCCAATGCCCCTATCGTTTGACATATCGGGAGTGCCAGCGACAGCCAGCTTTATCAATCTGTTCTGTACGAATCCACCATAGAGTCCACGTACATTAGTATTGACCTGCGCAGCTTTAAAGCCAGCAAGTCCTAAATCGGTAGTTGTTGCATTGTCATTTGCACTAGAAAGAACACTATATAAGTACACACCATCAATAAGCACACCGGGGTCGTCCTCGCGTGACCAACCACTATTGCTAATCTGTAAACGTAATGCTTGAAGGTTTCCTTCAAACTCACGGAAATCAATGAGGTATTCAAACTGCACCCAGTCGGCGGTAGTTTGCTTAGGAGCTGGATCTGCAACAGCAGAGAAGAAAGCGCCATTAATAACGTTCCCCGCAGTAACACTCGTACTGCTATGACCATACACTGAAACGTTTAAGTACTGTCCATTGAACGGCTTTGCATCATCGTAGTTCATTAAGTAAAACGATAACTTAAACAATCCATTAACTTTTGCAGTCCCACCATTTTGTGCATAGGTAGGTAGGCTAATGACATCCTGAATAATATAATCACTAGGTTTATCTATGTGTGCAATATTTCCAGTTGTTCTTCCATCTGCACCTTGTGAAACAGTGCCTTTTTTACCAGTCCATGGAAGTGTTTTAATATTGACGACTTGACCAGAGTTAGTACCGATAGATGGAGAGCCAGCAATGGTATTCCAGTTTGCACACGTGGTTCCAGTTGCTGTGGCAAAGATTGGGTTTAATATTCGGTTATCGGATGGACTTGCACTGCTGAATGTAGCCTGTGCTGCAGCATCACCATATGTTCCAGAGGTATACGATTTAACAGCCTTTACAATACCGACGGCATTTGGCTTAGTAGATGTTGGGCCAGATACACTTGGCAAAGATGCAGCAATAGTTCCATTAGTACGAAATAAAGAAAACGTAGATCCACTACCACCAACACCATAAATGTATCTCCCGTACTGTGTCATGCGCACAAGTTTCCCCGCAGAGGGGAAACTAAATGATGCACCTGTAGTTTGGTCTGTTAGTTCTGTCTCTACTGCTGGAGCACCAGATGGGTCAGTTGCATACAACTTTCCATTCTTAGCGTAAACCAACTTACTAACGACAGCCGAACTTTTAAGTGCTGTAAGTTCATAAACAGGATTTGCATTAAACGTGTTCATGATCCCACGGAAACCGTTGCGCAATACTGGCGAGTTTCCATCAATCATCATGTTTTCAATGTTCTGTGCATATCCGTCTTTCAACTTATTTGGCTGAATACGTGTATCCATACCAATCCACGTAACGTCACCAAGTACGTAAGATTGTTGATTATTCATTGCTCGTATAGCCATTACAAACACCCCTTACGAGTAAACTGTTTACTCAGTGTTCCTTCTCTAGTCACTGTACATATAGTAGAATCATCGCGATAATATCCACGACTAGCTATTAATCTACTAATTGAATACATCCTAAATATTGGCAAAGTATACGGTAAAACAGATTCTCGTCCGTCTGATACTGTGCAATTTATGTTGTTGCCACGATGATATTCACTACCAGATATTACTTCACTAAGATCGTACATTCTAAAAATTGGCAAAGTAAATGGTAAATCCGCGTGACTATCTAAACACTGAACTTGATTAGTCAACCAATTAGAAGATAGTGTTGGTGGAACACGCCAAGGTGGGCATTCACATAAATCAGCATATATTGCATTCGCTGTAAAAGATGCACTTCCAGTCATACTGACTGAAGATGGAGGAATAGGCCCACCAGTGACAATACTTGAAACTACCGTACTAGCAAATGCACTTAATGTTGAAGACGATGTATATGTTGGAGTAGAACTTACATTTGCTCTTGCTAGAATAGATCCATTGATAGTCCAATTAGCAACAGATGATGTAGACGCAAATGCAGATAACGTACTATTGGCAACACGCTGCGGGTCAGATGAAAGAGTTGCAAAACCAGATAGCGTAGAACTTAAGGGTCTGGTTACATTAGATGTAAATAACGCAAATCCAGTAATTAAAGAACCAACACTAATTGTAGGTGTTGTTGAAACTCTAGCAGAAGCCGACATCACAGAAGCTGATGTGCCTTGCGTAGAAGCAACTAACGTAGCAAATGCTGACTGTGTACTTCCTACAGATATAGTTGGCGTAGATGTTGCAGTAGCAAACGCCGACATTGTGGAAGATAACGATTTTGATGCAGAAGATGCAACTGTAACAAAACTAGATAGTGTGCTGCCTACAATTACACTGACACTAGATGAGCTAGTCGCTCTTGCAGATAATGTTGACCCAACTAAACTTATTGGTAAAAATGATGTTGTTGCACGTGCAGATAACGTTGATGATACCGAAACATTTAAAGAACTTGAAGTACTGGCAAATGCAGATAACGTGCTAGATGCTGTTCTTGTAACGTCAGCCGTTACAGTTGCTTTTGCTGATTGCGTACTGTTAACGGATATTGTAGGCGTTGAAGATAGGGTAGCGAAAGCACTAAGGCTTGCTGATTGATTACCACCGGGAGCAGGTGGTGCAGCAAGCCTTGCGGCTAAAAATATCGCTGTTATATAACCAGCGCCAAGTGGTACTGCCATTAGTCTAAGGTAATACTAATGCCTGTATTATTTGGAAACGTAATTGTTTGACCACTGCCAAGAGTAACTGACCCACCTGTGATGTCACCGTAAAATAAAATACTAGTATCTGTAGTGGCAGTAGCACTAATAGTTGCTGATGTGCAAATGGCAATTCCTGTAATAGTAATCGCACCAGAAGCAGTAAAAGATACGGCTGGTATATTTGTTAATGGACCCGGAGTTGCTGTACTTGCTGCAGTATTAACACCACCAACTCCAAAGACGGCAGCTGTGATGTGCCAATTGCTATTCGTGCACTATAACCTCCCGTGCCTGATGCAATTTCAGCCAAAGCAGCATCGGATGTGATGTTTGACATCAATGCTAAATATAACTGAGTTCCCGTAGTTCCATTTCCACCAAAAGGACCAAATGAAGTATTGCGCAATAAATGATTAATTACTGCTGCTTCTGTTGCGTTTGTAAACGCTGTTGTTGTTGCCATGACTATGCTCCTACCTTTACAATTGGATCCGCAGTAACGCTGGTTGTAATTGGTTGTGACCAAATTATTGTAGTGTCAGCTTCATTGTACACATTAACTTGTGTGCCACCTGACGCATCTACCTTGTTTCGTAAAATGCGTAACGCATTACGAACTGTACGCCCACTGGATGTAGTGGACACTTCATTTCCAGAACTATCAAGATTACGTTTAAGAATAGCATCAGCTATTTCTTCAGCCGCATCAGTAGCAAGTGCATCAGCATCAATAGCACCAGTAGCAACAGAAGCTGCGGTAATACCACCAGCAGCAACTGATCCAACGGAACCTGTTACGTTACCAGTTATATTGCCTGTGACATTAAACGTCTGTGTACCAGACAGTGAGTAACCAGTCTTGTCGGTGTTTGTAGCAACCGTAACCTGCCCAGTAGCATTGCCTGTTGGTAAAGCACCAGATGTCCCTTGTGCAAAGTTTGGTATTGCTGTAAGGCCTAGTCGTACCGCATCATCAGGGTTAAACCCTACGATCTGATATTCAAGAACTACAGGAGCCATGTTGGTCGCACCCTTGAGCATTACAACAGATTTGTCAGCTGTGGCAAACACGGCATTAGGGATATCGATCCTGTACAGTCCCGGCATATTAGTACCGTCAACTGCAATAAAGCCACCAGAAGACCAAGCTGCATCTGCAGAAGCTAATGTAACAAGCGTTATGCTTGTTCTTAGTCCGCGCTCAACAACAAAGTCTGCAGTAAGACCAGCCGAGTTAAAGACAAGTCCAGTAAGACCAGCACCTGTCGTACTTGATGAGTTCTGTATAAACACATATTCTGTACGACTAGTGTTATTAAGTTGTACAAGTTGCTTAGCCACGTATGCCTCCTGACATTCCCGGATGGACTAACATACCGCCACCGCTACTTGATGCAGTAATCAAATCAAAAAACGGAACTATCATGTAAAGCCGTGTGTCATCATCAGTCCACGTTCCGGCACTACTCCAACTCCCAGATTTAACAGTTCCATACATTGAGTGAGTAAATGCAGTCCTATCGATTGCTGCTGTAAGTTTTATATTTCCATATTGGACATTATTGTTACCAGCCATTATTCCAATAACATACTCTGACCCAGCAGTAAGCGTTTGGGCAGTCGGAAATACATGGTCATGCACATAACCTTCTGCTGAACTATTTTGCATATCGGTATCGACATTTAATGTCATTAGTTCCGTAACTGTTGAACCAGATATTGAACCAAACTTAATATCGTAATCAGAGGCAGAGTTGTTGTTAGCCCTAAATCTTATTCCAGCGAGTCGTACTGACGCACCCATGCCGGAAGGAACAGTAAATCTAGTGCCGTAACGTGTTGATGTAAAACTATACGTGTCAATACCAATACTTTGTATAGGATATCCATAGGCTGTAGTTGAACTACGCATACCTCCAATTACACCATTTTGCCTAGCAGAACCACGAGACGCATATGGGAACGTACTTCTATTTCCGTTAGCCTCTGTACTGGTATTTAATTGATAGTTAAGTGTGACGTTATTGGAAGCATCCCATGTACCAGTACTTGCAATTACTGTACAAGCAAGAATTTGACCACGAGTTACATTGACTGATGTACCTAATGCGCCCCAATAAAGCGAACCAGATGCTCCACCATAGGTTACGGACGATGATGCAATAGTTGCTGTGCCAAGTGTTGTAGAAGGATTTCCACTAGCATCGACACTAGCCAATCGGAAAATAAAATCTCCGGGTGCGCCTGTCCGGGTATTAAAATTAAAACCAACGTGTGTAATGGTAGCGTCTTCTGCCGCACGTAAGATTATGTTGTACTGCTGATTGATGGCAGTAAAACTCAGAGTGTTAAATCCGTGAAACACATAGCCCCAAACGTCATTACCTACTAGGTTAAACTGTAAACCTTTCATGTTAGGTAACCTTTACGACATTGCCGTTTGGCTCATCGGAATTTAGCGTTGCGGTGACTGGATACTGACTTGTCTGAATGTATTGATTCATAGCAAGCCAAATTAGACTATTGGCAGACGCTTCTAGCCGTCGATTGACTTCATTTTCAAAGTCGGCTCTTGTGACCCACGACGCACCTGTACCGTCATCAAATTCGACATTGACGTTGCCGTTTGGTAGTTCTGTAACCTTGGTGACCGTAGCCGAGATAATCATTTAATCAGTCCTATCCCAATGTTGTTGTGCTTCGCATGTGCTTACCCTTATACCGGATCTACCGTCACGTCAGAAGTGTTAGACAACGATCCAGTCCATGCCGTGTCTGCATCGTTCTCCTTGTATACGGTCATTGTGCCGCTTCCTACGGCTACTTTATTACGCAGTGATCGCAATGCAGAACGTACAGTACGCTCGTTCAACGTACCAGCATTTGTACCGCTTCCAAGGTCTGCGCTTAGAATGTCGCTGGCAACAGATAGCAGTTTGATAGTCATTACCGCGCCGTTAGTACCTGCAGCACCCTTTACAACAACTGTAACATCATCAGCGCCAAGAGCGACTGCAGCATCAGGAAGATCTAAACGGTACACACCCGGCATTGTAGAGGCGTCAACTTCTTTAAATCCGCCAGACACCCAACCGTCAGTCATATACGTTAGATTGACAAGAGTTATTGGTACGCGATTACTGCGAGTGCGGTTGTACGTAGCTGACAGCCCAGCGGTTGTCGCTGTTAACCCTGTAGCACCAAGATAGAGTTCAATACTTTGTGATGTGCTACCCGGAACAGTTGTAATTGCACTAGAGTTGCGCTCTGTAGGATTATATTGACCTATGGTTGATAGTGAATATTTGACCAATGCGCCTTTATTACCGACATTTGTATATTGATTAGGAGCATTGTATATATCCGTAGTAGGGCGAACTCGTCTGTGTATAACCGTACCAGACACACTTGGAGTAATTCCGGTTATTGTAAATGATGTTGTAGATGTGACAGTAGCAACTTTAAAAATAGTACCTGCAACTAAGTTACCAACAGTACTAGTAAATACCATTGAGTCACCTACTTTGTAGACAACCCCACCTTGTGGTATTTGAGCAGTTCCAGCAGTAATTGCTACAGCAGTACTGTCCGGTTGACCTGCATTAGTTATTGCTGCATTAGTGTAAGGCGCTAAGAATTCATTAGTTCCGATACCAAATAATCTATCCAAACCTAAACTACTCTGACTTGCCATATAACTCATTTGGTCATTTGCACCGGCTACATACTGATAAGCTCCCAGCTCAGTTGCAGTTCTGTTATAATCTCCTACTAACCCACCAATAGTATTAGTTCGTATATTGGTCAGCAGACCACCCCATATATAGTTGTTATATGCTTTCCATGGATTGGTAGCATTTGTGCTTACAGATCCTAGCTCACCGCCTAAAATTGTATTATTGTAAAAAACACCACCATTAGCTGTAGACGAAAGAGTTATTTGGTTAGTTACTCCAACAAATACAAATATATTATTGTAGACATAGTAATTAGAGTCAAATGTGCCAGCACTGCTGCCAAAAGAAATATTAGCATTTCCAAAAAACGTATTATTGTTAAACCGTAAGTTTGGATAAGCTGTTGTAACTGAAAAACCTGTTTGAGAATTAGAACCACCTATTGCAAAAATGCAATTTTCAAATACTGCATTACCTCCATTTGAAACTAAGGCAAGTGTATACCTAGCCCAAATATCGAAGTATATAAATTTAAATGTAAGATTAGGCACTGTACTCGTAAGAGCCACAGCACCCTGCTGTCCACCAGATGAGTCGGAAGGTAAGTTAGTCCATCTTATAATGCCCGCAGTCAAGCCTGTAAATTGCTGACATGTTGGGTCACCAAGTACTTGTACTTCACTAGCGGGTGTTGAAATACCAACTGTTACGAGTTCGTAATATCTACCGGGAGCAATATAAATAATATCTCCGCCCGTTACTGGACTACCTACACGCAGAGCATGTTGAATAGTTTGCCACGCTTGATTGGTAGCTTGCCCTGTTCCGGCATTGGAGTTATTGCCGTCTGGGCGAACGTAATAGGTTGCCATTATTCTGCTGTTCCTGCTACGATTTGAGAAGCCATTAACAATATAAATTGATTTACTATAGACAATTGCCACGTTGAATCTTGTTGCGGCCACCAAGCAAATACAGATGTTCCATCAGGCCCAAAATCTGCAATTTGCTCGTTTGCATAGTTTGTAATTACGCCCTTGACAATCCAGTTTCCTGAATTCAGTGGATCTGGTTCTATTGTAAGATTCTGAAAATTCACTTCTTTACCTTCCGGTTTGCAATAGCAACCAACGTAAGATCACGTAGCATCTCAAGGTCTGATGTACTCATAAAGTCTAGGTTGTCAGCAATCTGACGCAATACCAAAGCCTCGCCAAAAGGCACTTTGACTTCAGGGACGTTAGCGATCTTCTTTACAAATTTGCTTAGCCAAGACATGTTATTCACTTACCTTCTTTAAAGATTTCTCGATGATTAGGTTAAAAGCTTGTACCGTACGCAAACCAAGGGTGCCAAGTAAAAATGATAATCCGATCATCTGGTGTGGTTTTTCCCAGCCAAGTTGATGAGCCATTATGGGTGTTAGGTAGATAGCAGATGCCGTACCAGACAATACTGTAATGGCTCCTTGGATCACATTCTTGATCTTCTTCCAATCAGTTCCTATAAGAGCACCGACAAAGCCAGCAAGTAGCGTATTTAAATCAATCTGAAACTTATCCATAATTATTTGTTACCTTGCATGATAGGTGGCATTGCATACGGAGCACCAGGCGACTTCAACGATTTATCTAAATGCATCCACAACTTCATGCGTGATTCATCATAAAATTGTTTCCAAAATGACCTGGCTGCAATAGATGGATCATCTGTGTTTTTCATTACAAGCATCATGGCTGCGTAAGACGCAACTAGTTGCCTTAACTGATCGTCAGGTAGGAATGAGTATGCATCAGTAGAATCAAGAGCAGGTGTCGCAGGTATGCCGCACCCATGCACATTCAAAGTAACTGACGACCCAGTTGCATTGCCTGGGTATACACTGAGCACATTGTTATCTGGTCGGTACCAATAAAGGATAGAAGAAAGCGTAGCTGTTGATGTTGTTTTATAATTTAAATCATTTGCTCTAACTGATTGCTCACTGGCAGTTTGTAATCTAGTGCTGCCTACATAAACATCTTCTACATACCAAACTTGAGCACCAGTAGGGACAATGGTAGCCGCTGTAACAATACTTGTGCTGTTTAATCCGTTTGCTACGGGAAATGTCCCCACGACAGGGAAACAAACACATGATCTACATATGTTTGCTACGCCATCAACTATGTATGTCTTTACGGTTGCATCACTTGAAATAGTTGTGCCGCCGGTACCGGTAGGCAATTGACCAAGGGTTGAGTTGGTTGATTCGTTGAGTAAACGATAAACCTCTTGACGGATGGTGTCTATGGATATAGCCATTACGTAGCCCTCCTACCGTACGTTGAAGCAAAGCTCTCAACCATACCCATGCGCTTTTCGTATTCACCTTGATAGTAAGGGACCATCTCCATATCGCGTTGCTGTACAGCTTTTTTGTAAAGGACACCGTAGACAACGCAGTCATGGGCAATGCTTGGTAATGGGCACTCCTGTTGATCAGCTGGAGTCGTAGATGGATTACCAGAAGTATCGTACGTCCACGTATCACCCGGGATAGAGTAACCTTCAATCATGATCCCATTTGGAGTACTTGCAGACGGCGACGGATAAAGCTTAATTCTGTTAGGTCCAAAGATTAATGCGTGAGTAGGAATTGATGGCTGAACGTCACGTCGGTAAACGTCGTTATTACCCTCGTACCACTCGACTATTCGCATGCGTTTATAGTTATTGTCATCGTCTAAAACCATGACATTTTTAATTCTGTACAAGTCACTGGCGCAGTATTCATCTGTACCAAAGACAGTATCTAAATACCGACGACCAATGAAGCAGTCAGTTAACCTGGCTACATCATTGGCCGTCTCGTTCACCAAAAGGTCAAGACCAAACGGATCTTGATCTAGGTCACCACTAAAATAATGCTGTCCTAAAAGTCGGATTTGCCGTTTGATCTCTGCCCTTGTCATGCGTCTATTATCCCACTATTGCATTGTCACGTCCAAGGACGAGAGCTGTTTTGCTAATGGTAACAGTAGAAACGTTGGTGTTGGAAGTATTGAAGTAATGAACAGCCCAACGTGTCCAAGGTCGAAGGCTCTGCGTCATAGGAGCAGAAACAATCTTTGTGACGCCGTTAGGTGCAAGCAACTTCTGAACTACAGCACCAGTGGACGTACCAGTTACAACCAGAGCAACTGTCGGTGCTGCCAAAGTTGCAATTGTAAACGTCGTCTGTGATGGTGTTGCAAGGACCTGATAGACCTGATCTACAACTGGTACACCAGCTCCTCCAAGACCACCAACAGCGCTGAATACAATCTGATCACCTGGTACAAGGAAGTGATTCGTTGTTGTTACAAACAGACCACTAGATGCAAGAGTAACAGATGCAGTTGTAGACAATGCCGCAACGCCACTAATAAGTGGAATAGGCCCAGAAATTGGAACCCAAAGACCACCTGCCGCTGGAGTAGCAGCACCATTGTCGTAAGCGCCTTCAAGGACAATGTAACCACCAGCAACCTGCGGCCAGAGAACTGTAGATCCAGTTACCTGTGCGCCAATGGAAACAGCAGCACGTGCGTACATGTTCTTGTACGACGTGTTACCCCAGAGCGCTGGTTGGTTAGCAATTGACGACACTTCGTTACCTGCAATAAAGTTTGCAAACGAGGAAGTATCCATCTTTGAGTTAATGAAGCCAGCGACGTTTTTAGCGTCAGAAGCTCCTCGAAATACACCAACTCCGCCAGCGGCAGCTGCACCAGCATTAAGAGTGAAGGTACCTGCTGTATTTGCTGGATCACCGGTTGGTGTACTCTGCGTAAGTGGCATTACACTTGAACCACTAGCAGTGGTAAAAGTCCAGTTGGCTAGTTTAAGATCACGTGCCATTATTTTTCACCTATTCCTTTATTACGGGCTAACAACTACGTCAATACGACCAATAGCGCGATTGTGTGGAATCCACAAACCTACGCCCCAGTCGAACAGCACGTTGTGCATAATGCCATTTTCGTTGCTAAGACCAAGATACTTTGGCT
>Ga0255113_1000591_pt1 | contig 10826 bp, 10 predicted proteins | sample Law_Yuk_RepC_8h_FD_188473 | JGI IMG/M metagenome (GOLD analysis project Ga0255113, IMG submission 188473) | Freshwater microbial communities from St. Lawrence River, New York, United States - Law_Yuk_RepC_8h | ecosystem: Environmental > Aquatic > Freshwater > River | place: USA: New York... | reverse complement strand
TATGTAGATTTTGCAATTGCGGTCAATTACTTACTTGAACACCCGCAAGAGGCCGCACAAATGGGCGCCTGGGGACACACATACATCAAAGACGTTTACACCTGGGAAAGCGTCATCAGAAAAACAGAAGTTGTACTTTCGGACGCTGTTGACAACTTCAATCGTGACAAGAATTCAGCGACGTAAGAGTCGACGCGCCACCCGAATCGGGAAAAAGGCCAGCTGAAAGCCCCGAGAAGACTGCAGTTTTTTAAACTCGCGGGCGGCCGGAACTAATTCGGCATTGGCACGAAGAGATTCGTCAAGCAAAGCCTGGACTGTTGCTAGTTCTTCCTTCAACAAGCTGATTTGCATTTCACTCGAGTTATTCACAACTTTCAATGTCCTTCCAGTGGGAATTCTTCATGATCTAAATTCCTAAAATTGAGCTACGTACGGATTGAACAGAATTCTGAATTGAATACTTTTCGCGAATCTGAGTTGACCATTCTCGTGCCGCCTCGGAAACACGAGAATAATCGTTAGCAACAATTCTCATTTTGCTTGCTGCGTCATCAACATCGGCTTCGGCCCACTGCGCATATTCGGGGGCGAAAGAATCGTCCTTTCCGACTTTCTCTAGCGAATATTCAACCTTCAAGCCAAGATCACCCATAAACGCCAAGTTTCCCGAATAACCAGTTGCAATGAGAGGCTTGCCGGCAAGCACTGCTCTCGCCATGTTGGCCCCAAAAGCCGTCGTTCGATGCATCGAGATGTAGCAATCTGCAGCATTGATCAAACCAATAATCTCACCTTGGCGAACATCGCCAACGAGAAAAGTTACATCGGGTCGGCCTTGGGCCAGATAGCGCATTCGAGCGATAACCCGCAGCGACTGCGAATCGTTAACAATTCTGATAACGAGACGAGTTCCAGACATTGCCTGAAAGCCCTGCAAATAGGACTCCAAAACAGCCAACGGGTTATCTCGCCCTGCAGAACGCCCCCCGTTGAAAACAGAAAGAAAAATGAAATCGTCCGACAGGCCCATCACCGATTTTGAGATACCAGCGAAATTTGCTGGATCTTCAAGGGGAATAGTGATTGGAACCGCTTTCTGCCGGCACGACTTTGGCAAAGACCGAACAACGAAATCACTCGGACACCAAATCTCTTCGAAATTTCGATACATCGCCTCTGTCTCAGAAGTCGCTTCATTGAAATCCCACATATTCAATAAGATTCGTCGCCGTGCTGGGCGTCGCGTAAAGCCCGCTTGGTCAAACAAGCGACCCGCCTCGCCATTCAAATTGATGGCGATCAAATCTTCGTACACTGGGAATGCAGAGACTGTTGATCGAAACTCAAAACCCTTAGGTAAAGTTGATTCTCTGATTTTCACTTGCTGAACCGGAAGTCCACAGGCCAATACCAGTACTTTGCAACGCTCACGCATATCGGCTAAATCGCCTTCATCACCATTTATTGACAACACATTCCAGCCCGATAATTGAATATCAATCTTCGTCGAATCAATTTCTGTGATCTGGTTATACAGACTTTTTCGCTCGGGTGAACGATCTAACCAGTCACGATACGAAACACTTGACGTTGCATCGATATCGGGAAAGCGCTCCTGAAGATAAGTGCTGTTTTCCCACAACGCCCTTTCAGCTCGCGAGTGAGAGCTGTGCAATGCACCCAAGACTGGCGTGGTCATCCATTCTAAGAATTTCTCTACTTTTGAGAACGCGCTTGGTGGCCATGCTTCACCATTACTCATTGCCGAAAGCCACCAATTTCGATACGACCTTCGAATTTCTTTCGTGAGCGGGAATCCATCAACTGAGCGGTTCAACCCGTAAGGAGTCTTGCGTAGTGATGAAAAATTGTTGCGCTCTAATTGGTTGCCGTAGTGATCGCAAAGTTCTCGCAGAACCGCTGAATTCTCAAACGAGAATCGGGGACGACCGCCATCGTGTTTCGTCAAGATCCACGGCGTCAATGGGTCATACCCACTGAAGTGATAAAAATACAAAGGTTCACCGTTGGCAAGAACTTCGCCTACTGAATTTCTAGATAAATCACGCTCGTGAATATTCCAATAGGCAACATTCAAACCAGGATTTTTGAGAACTTTGACATCAAACAAAGCCGGTACAAAATCGACCCATCGTTGATCGGTAAACAATGAACTTTCAAAATCAACAACTGCGTCAGTGATCAACCGGACATGCCACCAATTCAAAAAGGGCAGAGCCTTTGAACTCACGGCGACGAAACCCAAGTTGAAAATTCCTGAGTAACGAATTGCTTGCTCAGATGTTTCCATTCCGTCTCGTGGCATCGGAAAAATATTGTGTGGGGTCAGAACGATCGGGTGATTCTCGAGTCCCTCAACCACTACATCCAAAGTTTTAAATATTTCAATATCAGGATCAATGTACGCAACATTCTTGCCGGTCAGTTTGAGGACAAGTTCTAGAGCTTTTGGTTTCAACGCAGTAGCGAACTCCATGACGTCATAAATTGTCGCCATTCGTTCTAACGTCTCATTTTCGATGTCCAAATCGGAAGGGATCAAAATAGTCCCCTGACTTGAAATATTTTCTTTTGATTCGGCATTGCCGTCAATCAAAAGTGTAAAGAACTCTGCTTCAGGGTGGAATTCTAAGAACGATCGCTCAAGGATCGAAGCCTGAGCCAGATAATTCTTGGCCACGATCGTGACTACTGCGAGCATTTTTTCATTGTATGAACCTTGAACCGCCACAGTGAACCAATCATCAACAAATTCCCAAACAGTGTGCTAGATAGTTGCCTGCCATCAGAAAATCTGTTTTCTCTACATCATTAACAAACACCAACCCGAAAACGATCAACATCAATCAATGCGATTTTTCAGACGTCTCACGATCTTTCGGACCAATCGAACTAAATACCTCAAGCTCTTAATTTTACGGAGGTCAAACCTACGAAGACTTAGTGCAGTTGGTACCGCAATTTCATTGCCGCTGTTTTCGTGCTCAGCATCAAGCCGACCGATGATCATTGAAAGGTGGCCCTCAGGAACCGCCACGCCAGAATTCTCGCCCTGAGTCAACGCTAATTGAATTTCAACTAGGCGATCCAACATGAACTCACTCGTCTGCCGGACGGAAAAGTTCGTTTGTTGCGCAGTGCGCGCCCTATGTCCCAACTGTTGAGCGAAATCTTCATCTATGAATACTCGTCTCATGGCCTCAGCAGCTGCACCAATATCTGGATCGGCCCAATGCGAATCGTATGGATAGGTGGGGTTGCCCAAAGTGGAGATCAGTTGGAACGGAACCAACAAACTGTCGTCATCCGACATAAATTCGCAGTTTGCCGAATAGGCAGTAGCTATGACCGGCTTGCCGTGCGACATGGCCTCGGCCATCGTCAATCCATAGCCCTCAGAACGATGCAGCGACACATACGACAAACATTCTGCAATTAATGCCGTGCGCTGAGATTTGTCTAGGTAGCCATCAAAAACCACAATGTCGGGACGATCTACGACAGCTTGATGAACTGCTTCCAGGTCTTCCCTTTTCACACTTCCATTGATTGTCTTGACGACCAACTTCGGCCCAGAATTTGGCGCGAATGCCATTTTGAATGACTCAATGAGACCAAGTGGATTCTTACGATCAATTTCACTCAGGAAGTCAAACATAAATAAGAAGTACTGGTCGTTTGGATCAAGACCGATCGGGACTCGGTCTAATTTTTTGATATCCGCCGAACTCGGTGATTCAACATGAAGTGGTATCGCAAATACGGGCTTGTTTGTTTTCTTCTGAATCGCACTTTGAGTAAATTCTGAAATTGCCCAAACTTCATCGACAAAGTTAAACGCATCATCAAAGATTTCAGGGAAATTCTCCAGTTCCCATGACCAAACACCAATGTTGTAACGGCCTTCGACGACTTCTGGACCAACATCTTCAGCCCAAATTTTCATTTGATCGGCATTAACGGCAATCAAGTTGATACGCGAAGACTCCCCTGAAGATCGTTCTTCAAATCCGAAATTTTGGCGATTGATTGTCCGGGTCGAGGTGAGCGTCGAGTAATTGATTTTTGCATAATCCGCTCCCCGAGCAAGGATCCGACCTACTTCTCCAACGCCCAGTTCAGCTTGCAAATATCCACTGATGTTTACTGAGATTAAATCGCCATTATTCATTTCTTAACCAAAAATCTATGCACGTTTCTAATTTACTACAGCAAGAGGGCCCTATATTTTGATGTAGATGAGCGTTTGCGATTTCTGACACTTCCGATGAGCAATTACTCCCCTGAAAATTGGTTTAATAAGGCCAATGGATTGTCAAAGCGCATTTGGCTTTCACGATTGCAATCCTCGTTTAACTCAACAATTCTGAGCAAACTGAATCACTGAATAGAACCTGATATCCGTTGGCTCCAGCTGCGACAACACAATTGATTTCGTTGACTTTGATTCCGTCTAAAAGAATTTCAAACCCGCTGTAGTAAAGATTATTGACATCAAAATACTGGGCCACATCTGGACGAGGCAAAATTAATGTTCTTCCAATGAGGCCATTTTGTAAGTCACCGCCAACAATGTAAATCTCATCCACTTCTCCAGAGACCCAGCCATCTATTTCTGACCCAGACTCGTTGTCTTGGAAACGATCAATTTGACCCTGTACCGTTTCAAATTCTGTCGACGAGAACTTTTGACTCCAACTCGAATACACCGCCATGTAGCGGTTTGACACATAGCCAACTTCATAGTTGCGGATCTCATTCAGCCCAAATACAACCATGACAAAAACTGCCAAAACACTGACAACCCGAGTTCTTAACATTTCGCGAAATCCGGGACGGTTAAAACAAAAAATTCGCCAGTTGAAATTGTTGTCAATCCCGGAAGTCTCCTGATTTCAGAGTCAGTCCATATTGTTTGGCCCCACACTCCCCTTTTGCCAAAGACAACCGCCCCCACCTTTTCGTTAGAGAACGCATCCTTCGAGATGTCACTCGAGCAGAGGTCCCTAATGTTTTGATAAATGGACGCAAGATTGTCGCTTGACGCCCCTTCAGGGTTCATTGGAGTTCCGGAGGTAACACGCAGACCCTTATACATATATCCATAGGTAGAACCATCTGCCTCAAACGAAATCGCTATCTTTTCACGTCCAAGCACACCATCTAGATCTTCAATCACATCAAGATCTCCCTGTCCAATAAATGCAGACACCGCTGGACCATTTCGAATTTTTGAAATCGTCGGCCCGACTGCTTCTTGCACAATGAGGATCGTTAACGCGCAAAAACCGATTAATGAAACAGTTTTTGTTGCACGTCCAAGCAGCAAATTTGAAGGAAGAATTTTGGCAAGTGGATAAGCACTCATGAGGGCTGCGAAAGGAACCACCACCCATAATGTCCGTTCGTACGACGCATACCAGGGAGATGTCAACACTCTGAAATGAGACAACAGACCCGTGCTAGCACCAGATGTCAAGAAAACTAGAAAGAGAAAAAATACTCCGATCACTAACCATTTTTCTTTCTCAAAAGACGACGCAGCCAGAAGCCCGACCACAAAAAGCAAACTCAATATGGTGAAGCCGGCTTGGGCGTTGACATTGACCATGAAAAACGTCCCGAAAGCTAGTTCCCAGCTTGGATGCGCGGCACCCCACATTGTCTTCAATGATGACGAATTTGAAAATATTGTCTCGCGAAATACATACAAAATTGGGACGAGGAATGATGCAAGACCCAACAACATAGCCCGCAGAACTACCCGGCTAAAATTTCGTAATTCTGTCGCAGCTACCGCAGTCAGCAGGACTAGCAGCGAAACAGCCTCAGGGGTATGAATGAAGAACAAAGTTGCGGGAACGACCAGCAAGATGCCGAGCATCATTTTTTGAGTCCCGCGTAGCATGCAGACCCCAGCTGCCAAACTCGCTGGCAATAATGCGATCCCTACGACAGAGGTCATTGATCCCCAAGTCATAGGCACTCCTGGCACAAGTGGATACACCTGTGCCAACACCGCTGCAATCAAGCCAAGATGTCGAACCGTTGGTGCCCACAATTGCGCCAAGGCGACGAGCCCTAAGGGCAAGACCACAGTCCAAATTAAGATCACCGAAACTAACGAGGCAACCGGAACAGTAAGCCCAGTCACTGATGACCAAACTGCCACCCACGAATGCCAGGCCAACGGATAGAAACCCCCACTCGCCCCCAAATCTTGAAATGGGCTAGTAATCAGTGCATCCTGAGTCAACGCCGAACCCGTTGAAGCAATCCGATAAATCCATCTGTTGTGGTTATAGGCATCTTGGTTTGCTGCTAAAAAAACGAATCCAGAATATGCCCTTTGCCAAATTGCAATTCCCAAAATCGTCGCAGGTACAACAACCGCAACCGCAAAAAATCCACTTTTCAAAACATTGGTGAATGGTTTATTTCTTTTTAGAATTACGAAAGTTCCGAGCATTGTTGCTATCACTTCGATCGCTGCAATGATTCTCAGGTCAACTTTTAGCCCCGCATAATTCAGAATTTGCAGGAAGAAGAAATTAATCCCAATTGAAAATATTGGCGTTAACGCAATCGCCAAGGCCAAATTTCTGCTCTTACCGTAAAAATAAAGAGCAACTGGGGCACCGGGTACAGCCATTCCGAGCAAACAAAAGGAAATGACATTGAGCCCACTTAATAACACCAGATACACCCCTACAGCCGAACGTCAATTAACGAACCAACGAACCAACCACTAAAACTAACAGAATTCAATGACTTTTTATTGATATAGGTTTTCCAGGCCCAGTTCAGAACCTTGTGGATCACCAGCAGAATTTCGTTGACAACGGCTTCTCTATTTGAAAAAGACTTCTCAATCGACGGTCGCATCAATTCTGACGAACGATCGCCCTCATCCCAATGCAATCTGCAAACTCGCAAGCACGGCCATATCTGGGTTCAAGAACCTGACAATTGGACTTCCATTACTTTGATTATCAAGATTCGAACATCACTTAGTCGCTACGCTCATTCCATGTCTCCGGAAGTTTTACAAGCTCTCACAACCGGTTGCCTTTCAATATTCGGCGGGTCACTCGTGGTCATTCTTGCCCGGCGCCAAATGCTTTCTTTTCGTTACGCAGCCGGCTGGCTCGTCCTCCTCTTGTTGACGGCCCTATCGGGCATACTGATTCCCCTTGCGCGTCCTCTGTCAGAGTCACTCAGCACTACCCCTGGGATTCTTGTTTCAGGTTTGGCGATTGTCATACTTGTGACGATTTGCGTTCAGCTTTCAGTCAGTATTTCGGGGCTGCAGGAACAAGTTCGAAAATTGGCCGAAGAAATAGCACTTCACAAGGTGAGTAATGACGAAGATGATCGGACTCAAGGTCATTCATGAGTGAGAAAGTCTTAGTTGTCGTCCCAGCGTGGAACGAACAAGCCTCAATTGCAAAAGTTGTTTCAGAGCTCAAGACTCGAGGATTTGACGTTCTCGTCATTGACGATGGCTCAACCGACAAGACCTCTTTCATCGCTAGACAGAGTGGCGCAATTACGATGCGATTACCTTTCAATTTGGGTGTCGGGGGTGCGCTACGGTGCGGCTTCAAGTACGCCGTACATCATGGCTACGACGCAGTTGTCCAATGCGATGCCGACGGCCAGCACCCGGTTGACCACATTGAATCGTTGATACTTGCTGCGACCGAAGGAAATTTTCATATGGTCATCGGTTCAAGATTTTTGAACGATGGAGGAAAGATGAAGCTTTCATTGATCCGACGTCTTGCCATGCGAATTCTCAGCCGATCTGCATCACGCGCATGTAAAACTCTGATCACTGATGCGACGTCCGGCTTCCGTGTTATCACGGTCCCATTGCTCAATGAACTCGCAGAGAAACTTCCTGCCTATTACTTGGGTGACACCTACGAGGCCTTGGTCTCATCTGGTCGCGCGGGTTATCGAATCAGAGAAATTCCAGCTCCACTGATGGAACGCGAACACGGCAAGTCATCTGCGCACCCCGTCAAAGCCGCTCGATTGGCAGTTAAAGCAATACTGATCGCGATACTCCACGTGCATCAAAAACTTGACGGACCTCACTAATCAACTTTGTTTCGCCGAGCGTTTTCTAGTTCTTCAGAATTCGCTTGGACATTCTTTGACCAGCAAAAAGGATGATCTTCCTGAGCACTGGCTCCCAAACGGCGCTCGCTTGCCGAACTCCGACTGGAAGATATCGACGGCGAACTTTGCTCGCCTCGTCAACCGAACCTTGGCGCGAACCGACAGACAACGAACCGTCATGCCAACGAAACTCCGCCAGAGGTTCATTCAAAAACCCAAACTTTCCTACTTTCCTCAATTTCAAGAAGAGATCAAGGTCAAAGGCCCACTTCAAGCCTTCGTCTAATCCACCGACTTGTTCAAATGATGAGCGCCTAAAGAGTGAGCCGGGTTGGGGAATCAATTGCGGTCCACACAGCATCAACGGTTCGGTCCATTTTCCGCTTTTGTTCAACCAAAGCTTTTGGCCAGTTGCATCGATGTATTGACACTGACCAAATACAAACGCTGCATCAGCATTCGTTTCCAAGTAATGAGATACCTTTTGAAGCGAACCTTGAACCAGCCGATCGTCGTCGCCAAGCCAGGTTGAATACCTGACATTTGTTGGAAGACTCCTCATTCCAGTGTTGATCGCGTGAGCTAGACCACGACCAGGGTCATCAACAATCGAATCAACTTTGCCCATCAGCACTTGATCAATAGCACTCACCTTTTCTGGCCGAACAATAGAAATATGGGCATCGCCTGCTTGACGAATTGAAAGAATTGACTCTTCTAGATATTCGGGCCTGTCGCCCAACGTAGGAATTACGACACCTATCAGTTTGACGTCCACGAATACTCCTTCAAATATCACACTAAGGTAGTCCACCATGGCTCTAGTTCCCTTGAATGATCTATCGCGAGTTGACCAATCTGTTCAATCGTTGGTAGTTAGCGATATTGCTGCGATTTTGAGGTCTGGCTCGTTCCTAAAGGGACGGTTCACGAAAGAACTTGAGTCCCAATTGGGAGAAATGTTTGCGTCATCGGTGGCCACCTGTGTCGCCAACGGCACTGATGCCCTATTCATCGCTTTGTCATCTCTTGGAGTCACCCAAGGTTCAAAGGTGGCCACAGTCGCCAACGCTGGCGGTTACACCACAGGTGCCACGTTTCGTTTGGGTGCGACCCCGGTGTTCATCGACGTCGATACCGAAACTGCTCAAATGTCAGCAATTTCACTCAGGAATACATTGATAGTCGAAAAGATTTCAGTAGTGGTCCTGACTCACCTCTATGGCCTCGTCGGTGACGTCGTCGAAATTGCGAATGTCTGCAAGGAGTTCAACGTCCCCCTCATTGAGGACTGCGCTCAATCGTTCGGTGCGAAAATTGGGGATCAGCCTGCCGGGACATTTGGTGATATCTCGACATTCAGCTTCTACCCGACAAAAAATCTTGGTGCATTTGGAGATGCTGGTGCTGTTCTAACTCAAAGGCGAGAACTCGCACAAAGGGTCCAGTCAATTGCACAATATGGTTGGGGTGATCGCTATTCAGTTGATCTCGAAAATGGCGTCAACTCCCGAATTGACGAGATTCAAGCCGCCGCACTTCTTCGGCAACTCCCGTTCATCGAAAGTCAGAATCTAAGGCGCCGAGAGATCATTCAGCGCTACCAAGAGGTGCTTTCGCGACCTCGACGAATGATTATGAGTGACCAAACTAATTTCGTCGGCCATCTCGCCATCCTGCTGACTGACACACGCGATTCCGATAAAAACATTTTGGGAGAGTTGGGTGTCGCAACCGGAATCCACTACCCCATTGCCGACTACCTGCAACCAGCTTGGCGAGACAGAGCATCAGATGTCACCCTTCCAGCTACCGAGAACATTCAGCGTCAAATACTGACTCTCCCATGCTTCCCCGCGATGACCGAGGCTGAAATAGATCAGGTTGTCAACGCGCTAAAGACGCTGAACTAACTCGACAAATCCTCGGGGTTGTCAATGTACTCAGCACGGTCATAGGGCAAACTTGCCAACACGCCGAGCACAGTCCCCTGCTCAAAGTTATTGAGTTGTAGCCAATGACGCGGCGGCACATTGAGCCACTCACCAGTATTGAGTTTCCACTCAGCCCTAACTCCATGTTGGTTGATCGTCAGTGCACCAATAGAACCTTGCTGCACAAACACGAGTTGTTCACATTCTCTATGTCCATGATTAGCGCGAGTTTCACCTTCTGCAACTCCGAATATCCAAAAAATACGTTGTGGTACAAAGGGAATCTGACCAAATTCAGTTACTCCAAGTGAACCTCTCGGGTCAATAAACACGGGGAAAGACCCAATGGTAGGAACGCTTTGATCAATCATCGAGTTCAGCCCTTCACCTTAACGACGTTGAGCTTTGTCATTTTGCTCGCGCGATCATCAAGTATTGACATCTTTGCCTTATTTGCTGCAAACCCACGCGCCCAACTCATGAAATCAAGTTTCTTGCGCCACTGGGAATCGCATTCATCGGCGAGGTTTGTCCACAATTCTCGAGCCGGATGCGTTGATCCGTAAGTCCATGGTTTGCCCAAAAATGATCGGTGAAAATGAACAACGACAGGGTCGGTGATTGCTTCGTCAATGTCTTCAAGGCTCTCAACTAGATCGACGGTCCGAAGAAGTTTCATGATGTGGTAAGGCATCGAATTAAATGCTGGCCGAAGCAAGTCAAATTCGCCCCGTAATGCCA
>Ga0255113_1000586_pt1 | contig 10857 bp, 10 predicted proteins | sample Law_Yuk_RepC_8h_FD_188473 | JGI IMG/M metagenome (GOLD analysis project Ga0255113, IMG submission 188473) | Freshwater microbial communities from St. Lawrence River, New York, United States - Law_Yuk_RepC_8h | ecosystem: Environmental > Aquatic > Freshwater > River | place: USA: New York... | reverse complement strand
CAAGCTCAAGGCCAACCTCATCAAGTGGATCGGTTCGTCCGGCGTCGCGCACGGCGCCGACGGCAAGCTGTCCAAGGACGTCAAGCCCGGCAACCGCATGCACTATTACAAGATGTTCAACGTCGCGGGCCTCCGCGAGACGAACCAGCAGTTCACCGCCGAGGAACTCGACCACCTCGCCGAATACCTTCTCACCCTCAAGTAAGTCTTAAGCCCGAAATTTCCCGACCATGTCCCACGACTCCCATCACGCTCCCGTCGCCTGCAAGACGGAGCTGGCCCCTGAGCGCAGCGACCTCGGCCTCTATCGCCCGGACCGGGCGACCGGCCTGATCGACTGGCTGACCACCGTCGACCACAAGAAGATCGGCATCCTGTACGGCGCGTTCGCGATGCTGTACTTCCTCATCGGCGGCGTCGAGGCCCTCGCCATCCGCACGCAGCTGGCCCGCCCGGACAACGACTTCGTCACGGCGCGCATGTACAATCAGCTGTTCACCATGCACGGCACCACGATGATCTTCCTCGGGGTCATGCCGCTCTCCGCCGCGTTCTTCAACTTCCTCGTGCCGCTGCAGGTCGGCGCCCGCGACGTCGCCTTCCCGCGCCTCAACGCGTTCTCGCTCTGGACGTTCGTCTTCGGCGCGTTCGTGCTCAACGCCTCCTGGCTCTTCGAGTTCGGCCACCTCGCCGGCTGGTTCGACTCCTTCGCCTGGCACAAGGCGCTCGTCTACACCGACTTCGCCCCGGCCAACGGTTGGTTCAGCTACGCGCCGCTCTCCGGCACCTTCGGCGCCAACGGCCAGGCCCTCCGCTTCACCGGCGTCGGCACCGACTTCTGGATCATCGGCATCCAGGTCCTCGGCATCGCCTCGCTCGCGGCCTCCTTCAACTTCATCTGCACGATCATCAACATGCGCGCCAAGGGCATGACCATGATGCGCCTGCCGGTCTTCACCTGGATGGCCCTCGTCACCTCCGTGCTGATCATCCTGGCCTTCCCCGCCATCACCGTCGCGCTGATCGAGCTGATGTTCGACCGCGCCTTCGGCGCCAACTTCTTCAATCCCTCCGCCGGCGGGCAGCCCGTGCTCTGGCAGCACCTCTTCTGGATCTTCGGCCACCCCGAGGTGTACATCCTCGTCCTCCCGGCGATGGGCATCGTCTCGGAAGTCCTCCCGACGTTCTCCGGCAAGTCCCTGTTCGGCTACCCGATCATCGTCTTCTCCGGCGCCGTCATCGGCTTCCTCGGCTTCGCCGTCTGGAGCCACCACATGTTCACCACCGGCCTCGGCCCCGTGCCGACCGCCGCGTTCTCGCTCCTCACGATGGCCATCGCCGTCCCGACGGGCGTGAAGATCTTCAACTGGCTGGGCACGATCTGGGGCGGACGCATCCGCTTCACCCCGCCCATGGTCCTCGCCCTCGGCTTCATCTGGATGTTCATGTGCGGCGGCTTCTCCGGCGTCATGCACTCCTCGGCCCCCGCCGACTCCCAGCAGCAGGACAGCTACTTCGTCATCGCGCACTTCCACTACGTGCTCCTCGGCGGCGTGCTCCTCGGCCTCATGGCCGGCCTCTACTTCTGGTTCCCGAAGATCTTCGGCCGCATGCCCAACGCGCCCGTCGCCTACCTCGGCTCGGCGCTCGTCATCCTCGGCTTCAACCTCGCCTTCGGCCCGATGCACTACCTCGGCCTCGCCGGTCAGCCGCGCCGCACGCACACCTACCACGCCGGCAACGGCTGGGAGACGTGGAACTACGTCGCCACCATCGGCGCCTACATCCTCGGCATCGGCGTGGTGATCGTCTTCGGCAACCTCGTCTGGACGGCCTTCCGCGGCAAGAAGTGCGGCAGCGATCCGTGGGACGGCCGCACCCTCGAGTGGTCGCTGCCCTCCCCGGTGCCGGAATATAACTTCGCCCAGGCTCCGGTGGTCGCCACGCGCGACGCCTTCTTCGAGCACAAGCACGGCGCCAAGAAGATCGGCCTCGAGAACGACGGCGGCGAAGCCGGCGTCCACATGCCGAGCCAGTCCTGGATGCCGATGCTCGCCTCCGCGGGTTTCCTCTTCATCGGCTTCGGCATGCCGATGATGGCGATGGGCATCCCGCACGCCGGCTGGCTCGTCATCTCCGGCCTCGGCGTCCTCTTCATCGGCATCTGGCTCTGGGCCCTCGAAGGTCCGGGCGGTTACATGCTCAAGACCCCGGCCCCGTCCGGCGCCCCGGCTCCGGCCGAGACCGTCGCCCACTGAGCCGCCTCACCTCCTCACCTTAAACTCTGACCTCCATGTCTGACACCGCCGCCGCGCACGAAGCGCCCACCTCCACCGGGATCGACCACAAGAAGCTCATCATGTGGCTCTTCCTGGCTTCGGACTGCATGTTCTTCGGCACGCTGATCTCGACCCACCTGCTGTACCGCAAGCTCTTCCCCGCCGGCTTCACCGACGCGGAAGGCCACCAGCGTTTCATCCAGGACCTGTTCTCCATCGAGCTGACGTCGTTCTCGACGTTCATCCTGCTGATGTCGTCGTTCCTGATGGCGCTCGCCGTCTCCGCGATGCACAAGGGCCAGCTGAAGTCCTTCCGCCGCAACGTCCTCGGCGTGATCATCTTCGGCCTGATCTTCCTCGGCTGCCAGGTGTTCGAGTTCACGCACTTCTACCACAAGGGCCTGACCATCCAGAACAGCGTCCTCGGCTCGACGTTCTACGTGCTCACCGGCACGCACGGCACGCACGTCGCCATCGGCGTCCTCTGGCTCATCCTGCTCTACTTCTATAGCTTCACCGGCAAGCTCGGCGGCCACATGGGCGCCCTCGACGTCGAAGTCGCGGGCCTTTACTGGCACTTCGTCGACATCGTGTGGATCATCATCTTCACGGCCGTCTACCTCGTCGAATACCTCGGGCCCTACGGCATCTGGGGTTCGGGCCTGCCCGCCGTCGTCAAATAACCTACCTTAACGTCCATGTCCTCTTCTCACGAAGCCGCTCCGAGCAAGGCCTTCCTCGCCGAGGAAGTCCGTCGCTACCACCACTTCATCGTGCTGGCCCTCTGGCTGGCCGTCGTCACCGGCGCCGAGATCGTCCTGATCTACCTGCCGCTGCCGACCGCCGTCATCTTCACGATCCTGACCCTGATGTCCGCCGGCAAGTTCTTCGCGGTCATCCTGTGGTTCATGCACCTGATCTACGACAAGCGCCTGCTCTTCTGGTGCTTCCTCGCCGGCCTGGTGCTCGCTTTCGTGACCTACGCCGCGCTGCTCTGCCTGTTCAGCGTGGACCGGATCGACACGCGCTGGTTCAGCTGAGCGGTTTCCCCCTCCGACCGTCGAAGGCCTCCGTGCGGACGGAGGCCTTTTTCGTGCCCACGCTTGCGGGTTCGGCGGCCCGCGCTTCATATCATCCGTGATGAACATCCCCCTGCACTGGCACACGGAGCCGCTCCTGCTGCTCCTGGTCGTCGGCGCGTCCTGGGCGCACGCCCTGGCCTGCGGGCCTTACCGCGCCCGCTGGCTGCCGGGCCGGGCGGAGTATCCCGTCGGGCATGCCATCCGCTTCCATCTCGGCGTCCTGGTCGGCTACGTCGCGGTCGGGTCGCCCTTGGACCAGCTCGGCGAAGGCTTCCTGTTCTGGGCCCACATGCTGCAGCACATGCTGCTCATCTATGTCTCCGCGCCGCTGATCGTCACGGGCCTGCCGCCCGAGCTCGTCGACGGTTTCCTGAAAGACCGTCCCCGGCTCACGCGCGTGCTCGCCTTCCTGACTCACCCGGTCACCGGCGGGCTGATCTTCACGCTGTGCTTCTCGATGTGGCACTTCCCGGAACTCTACGAGGCGGCGCTGAGGAGCCGGCCGCTCCACGTGCTCGAGCACTGGTCGATGTTCCTGCCGGCGATCCTGATGGTCTGGCCGCTGTTCTCGCTGTCGGCCCGCCTGCCCCGCATCGGCTACGGGATGGCGATCTTCTATTCCTTCGGCCTGATGATCGCGGACCTGCCGCTCTGGGCGGTCCTCATCTTCGGCGACCATCCGATCTACGAGACCTACCGGCTCGCGCCGCGCGTGAGTGAGCTCTCCGCCGCCGCCGACATGATCCTCGGCGCGGTCGTGATGAAGGGTTTCAACGAGGTCTTCGCCCTCCTCTGCATGGGCTACGCGTTCTTCGCCTGGTACCAGCGAGAGAAGTGAGCCGGCTCAGTGGCGCGAGGCGCGCCGCAGCAGGAACCAGCCGAGCGTGATGACGACTAGGTTCGGCAGCCAGACGAGCAGGTCGGGCCGGTAGGCCGGATCCTTCACGTAACCGGCCATCGAGGTGAGCAGATAGTAGGTGAGCGCGATCGCGAGGGCGATGGCGGCGTTGACGAACGTCTCCGCCCGGCCGACGCGGACGGCGAGGGGCACGGCGAGGAACGCGAGCGAGAACACGGAGAAGGCGCTCGCGAGGTGCGCCATGAGCTGGATCTTCGCGACCATGCGTCCGCGCTCGAGGGTCGCGGCGTCGGCGCCGGCGGCCACGTCCCAGCCACGCTCGATGGCGACGAGGAGCTCCTGCGTCGTCAGCCAGCGCAGCTTGCGTTGGAAGTTCTCGCCGTCCTTGAAGATGCCGGAAGCCGGGAACTCCAGCGTCGACGTGTCGGCGGTCGCGAACGACGACGGCTGCAGGAAGGTCTGGTCGCCGGCCGGCCGCGTGTCGAGCCGCGCGTCGGTGAGCGTGATCCGCAGGACGCCTTCGCCGGCTTTCGAGACGGCGCGGGCCAGCCTCGCTTCACGCGCGTGGACGGTCTGGACCAGGCGGCCGCGGTCGTCGACGCGCCAGAGCCAGAAGTCGCGCAGGACTTCGCCGTCGCGCGCGCTGGCGCGGATGACCATCCCGGGGAACTGGCGGTTGAGCTGCCCGGGCACGATCACCGAGGCGGGATTATCCTTGGCCGAACCCACGAGCAGGCGGCGGTATTCGGTGTTGGCGGCGGGCGCCACCTCGAGGTTGAGCCAGGCGGAAAGCAGCGCGAGGGCGGCCGCGAGGAGCAGGGCCGGGCGCGCGATGCGCCCGAGGCTGAGCCCGCCGGCCTTCATGGCGGTGAGTTCCTGCTGCGAGCCCATGCGCCCGAAGGCCAGCAGCACGCCGGTCAGCAGGCCGAGCGGCAAGGCGTAGGGCAGCACGCCGGGGATGAGCAGGGCGATGAGTTCGAGGCCTTCCCAGCCGCTCACGCGGCCGGAGGCGATGGCGCTCGAGACCTGGTTCAGGAGGTTGCCGGCGACCATCACGAAGACGAACGCGCCCGTGGCGGCCCCGCCGGCGACGGCGGTTTCGGTCAGGACGTGGCGGTCGAGGAGGCGCACGTCAGCATCCAAGCCGACCGCGCCCTTCACTCCAAGGCGAAAGGCTCAGGGCGCCGCCTTCTGGTCCAGGTCGGCGGGCAGTCCGGGGCCGCGGACGGCTTCGATCTCGCCCGCCCGAACCCAGCCGGTCTTGCCGTCGGCGGTGCGGACGCGCATGTGGCCGTTGAGCGGACGTTCGGTCCGCACGACGTCCCCTTCGGCCACGCCGCTCATCGTTTCGCCGAGCTGGGTCGGCGTGAGCCGGAGGGAGACTTCGGGTTTCCGGATGACCGCGCGCGCGTCGAGGGAACGGCTGCCCCAGAGTCCGGGGAAGCAGAGGGCGAGAAGGGTGAGGGCGACCACGCGGGTCCACTGGTTGCCTTCGCTCGCGGCGCGTCCGCGGAGACGCGGCACGGCCACGCAGAGCACGGCGGTCCAGAAAGAGGCGACGGCCAGGAGGAGCCAGAGGTCGGCGGTGAGGAAGGCGGCGTATTCCTCGACGGCGGTCGGCTTCGGACGATCGACGCCGCCGGCATCGAGGCCGTGCTTGATCCCCGCGTTCGCGACCGGGTCGCGCGGATCGATCAGCAGCGCGCGCTCCCAGCAGACCATCGCGCGGCCTTTGCGTCCGAGGCGCCACTCGGCGTTCCCGAGCGCGGCGAGCCGGGCGGCGGTGACGCCCTCCGCGCGGATCTCCTTGCTCCAGAGTTCGACGGCTCCCGCGTAGTCGCCCTTTGCGTAGGCCGTTTCGGCGGCGCCGGGCGCGTCGGCCGCGGCGAGCGGCGCGAGCCAGCAGAGGAGGAACAGGGCGAAGGTCTTCATCGCGTGGCGAGCAGGCGGCGCAGGAGCGCGAGGTCGGCGTCGGCGTCCCCCGCGGCGGCGAGGGGCGGGGCCGGCGCGAAGCGGTCGGCGTGGGCGCGCAAGAAAAGTCCGTCGAGGCGGGCGCGGTCGGCGTCGGGAAGCACGCGTTCGACGTCGCTCTGGGTCATCGCCTGGTCTTCGGCGTCGAGGCGGGCGGCCACGCCGGCCTGCAGTCCGCGGACGACCGCGACGGCGAAGCCCCGGGCGTCACCGCGGCGGCGACAGGCTTCGGCTTCGGCGAGGGCGGCGCGCATGAGGGCGCGGGCGCGTCGGCGACGGCGGATCTCCGGGTGCGCGGCGAGGTAGCCGAGGATGCCGGTCAAGGTCGTCGCGGCGACGACGAGTCCGAGCACGGTCGCGTTCGCGGACCAGAAGCCGGCGGCGTCGCCGAGCGAACCTTCGGGCGAACCGCGGAAGAAGGGCGAGGAGCGGCCCGGCTCGGGCGTCGCGAGGCCGGTCGCCGGTTTCGGCTGGGCGGCGACGGGGGCGGCCGGGTCGGCCGTGACGAGGTCGACCTGCGCCGGCGCGTTGCCGGTGACGGTGATCTCGAGCGGCGCGAATTCCAGGCGGCTGAAGGTCTTGGTCGCGGGATCGAACGCGGCGAGGCGCACGGCGGGCGTGCGCAGCTTGCCCGGCAGACGCGGCACGAGCGTGTAGACGAACATGCGCTGGTCTTCCGCGTGGCGGCGGCGCTCGGTCGCCGGCAGCACGTCCCAGGTCTCGTCGCCTTTCAGTTCCGGCGGCAGGATGCGGTCGAGGTTGCCGTCGCCGGTCAGGATCGCGCGCAGGCGGATGGGTTCGCCGACCTCCGGCTTGTCCTTCGAGATCTGCAGTCCTTCGGCGACGAAGCGGCCGATGGCGCCGTTCCACTCCGGCGGGCGGCCGCGTTCCGGCACGTGCGCGACCGTCAGGCGGCGGCGGAAGGCGAACGGCCGGTCGCGCCCGCCTTGGTTGAAGACACCGGTTTCGCCGCTCTGCACCAGCATGATGCCGTTGAGGGAGAATTCGCCCGCGCCTTCGCGGATCGGGGTGAGGTCGAACGTCGTCTGCAATCCCTGGCCGAGGTCGTCGGGCAAGGGCTGGCGTTCGGCGGTGACCGCCATGGAGAAGCCTTCGGCGAGGGACTCGAGCCCGTAGCTCGCGACGACCGCCTCGTTCTCGCCGCCGCGCATGCGGATGGCGCCGCGGATGAGTTCGCCGACGTAGAAGACGCGGTCCGGCAGGACGAGTTCGGCGCGGGCCTGGGCTTCGCGGCGGTAGGTCACCTGGTCGCTCACGCGCAGGCGGATCTCCGGCACGACCACGACCTTGCGGGCGAAGCGCAGGTTGAACGAAGGGATGACGTGTTCGCCGAGCTGTTCGGGGGCGACGCCCGAGAAGTTGAAGGTGGCTTCGTTGGAGTCAGGCCGGATGAGCTGCCCGGACAGGCGCAGCGCCATGCCGCGGGGCGGCTTGATCTCGCGGCTGATGAACTGCGCGCCGCCGAGCACGATGTCGGACTCGACCATGATCTGGAGGCGGAACGGCTGCCCGGGCGCGGTCACGCGCGGGGTGATCTCCCAGCTGACGCGGTCCTCCGCGCGGGCGAGGAGCCCGAGGCAAAGCACGACGCAGAGGGAGAGGAGACGACGCATCTTAGTAGTCCTTGCCCTTCTTGTCCTTGGGCTTGCCGCCGCTGCCGCCCTTGCCGTCCTGCTGGCCGGTGGGCATCTTGCGGCCGAATTCGTTCTTCAGGCCTTCGAGCGAACCGCGGGCCTCCTGCTCGGTCATCTTCTCTTCCTTGCCTTCCTCGCCTTTCTTGTCGCTGCCGGAGCGGGGCTTCGGCTTGCGGCGTTCGGGCGGGAGGAAATCCTCGTCTTCCTCCTCTTCGCCGCTCTCGGCTTCCGGCGGCAGCTTGTCGTCCGGGATGCGCTTCACGAGCTCGCGGATGACGTCGCGCAGTTCTTCGAGCTTCTTGCGCTGGGCCTCGATGGTCTCTTCGAGCGCGGTGGTCTCGCGGCGCAGGGCGCGGAGGAGTTCCTCGACGGCGTCGGCGTTGGCCTTGCCCTGGGCGTCGGCGGCGTCGAGCTCGTGCGCGCCGCGGAAGTCGCCGACCGAACGCGTCCAGAGGGCGATGACGCCGCCGCGCTTGGTGACCATCGCCTCTTCCTTGGGGATGAGCTTCTTGATGGTGCGGTAAGTGTTGATGCCGCCGCCGAGCGCGGCCGTCGCGGGCACGTAGTCCGGCTCGCGGCCTTCGGCCTTGGCCTTGTCGAGCAGCTCGATCTGGTCCTTCATGTCCGAGATGTCGGCGTCGGCCGCCTCGAGGTAGGACCGGGCGATGGAAAGTTCGGTGACGTCGCCGGAGGTGCGGCCGCCGAGGCCTTCCTTGCCCTTGCCGAAGCGCACGTGCCCGAGGTTATGCAGCGCCGGCGGACGGAGCGCGTCGACGTCCCGGCCCAGCGAGGCGCGGAGGGCTTCTTCGGCGCCCGCGAGGTCGCCCTCGGCGAGACGCTGCGTGCCGCGGTTATGGAGTTCGCGCGCGTCGAGGCCGGCCAGCGGGTCGACGACCTTCTCGGCGGCGGGGGCGACGACCGTGAACAGCAGGAGGGCGAGCAGGTTTCTCATGGCGTGGTCAGGCGGCGGCGGGTGGAGAGGAGAGATTCGGCGACGAGGAGCAGGAGCGCGAGGCCCAGGAACCATTCTTCGCGCGGGATGCCTTGGCGGCCGGCGCCGCGTTCGTCGGTGCCCGCCTGGATGGCGAGGCGGAGGGCTTCCATGCCTTCGCCCGCCTGGCCGAGCCGGACGAACCGTCCGCCGGTCGCTTCCTTGAGCGTCTCGACCGAACCCGTCTCGCCGATGACGCGGATCGGTCCGCCCGAAGGCGTACCCACGCCCACGGCGTGGACGACGAGGCCCTTGCGTTTGAGTTTCTTCGCCATCTCGACGCCGCCGGACTCGAGGTCTTCGCCGTCGGTCAGGAGGATGAGCAGCTTGCGGTTGCGGTTGGAATAGAAGGCCAGCTCGGCCTCCTCGACGGCGCGGCCGAGGTCGGTGCCGCTCACCTGGATGCTGGTCGTGTCGGTCTCTTCCAGCGTGCGGAAGAAGGCGTCGTAGTCGCGCGTGAGCGGGCACTGCAGGAAGGCCTGGCCGGCGAAGGCGATGAGGCCGACGTTGCCGGTGCCCTTGCGGCGGACGAAGTTGGCGATGGCGACCTTGGCGCGCGCGAGCCGCGTCGGGCTCATGTCGGCGACGAGCATCGACTTCGAGACATCGAGCGCGAAGACGACGTCTTCGGTCGCGCCTTTCTGCTTGGTCTCCTCGACGCCCCAGCGCGGGCCGGCGAAACAGGCCACGAGGAGGGCGAACGCGGCCGCGAGGGCGGCGTCCTTGGTCAGGCGGCGGGCGGCGGAGAAGCCGGAGACGAGTCGTCCGAGCAGCGTCGCGGAGGCGAAGCCGGTGAGTCCCTTGCGGCGGCGGTGTTCCGTCCAGCGCAACGCGAGGAAGAGCACCAGGCCCGCGGCGGCGGCGAGCACGAGCAGGCGCGGGTCTTCGAAATGCGGGTCGGTGGTGTCCATGGCTCAGGGCGCGCGGGGCCGCAGGACGGCCCAGCCGATCTCGGCGAGGAGGAGGAGGGCGGCGAGGCCGACCCAGATGAGGCGGTGGCTTTCGAAGACGACGGATTCGCGGAAACGCACCTCGGTACGTTCGAGGCGGTCGATCTCTTCGTACACGCGGCCGAGCTGGGCCTGATCGAGCGCGCGGTAGAAGCGGCCGTCGGCGATCTTGGCCATCTTTTCGAGCATCACGTAGTTCGCCGGGTTGATGGTCTGCATGGGGATCGTCCGGCCGAGGGCGTCGCGGTAGAGCTGGCCGGTGCGGGTGTCGAAGCGCGGCAGGACGGTGGGCTCGTCCTTGCCGAGGCCGATGCAGTAGAGGCGGATGCCGAGCGCGGCGGCGAGCTCGGCGGCGGGCACGGGCAGGATGGCCTTGCTCATGTTGTCATCGCCGTCCGTGAGCAGGATGATGACCTTCGAGCGGCGCCCCTTGATGTTCTTCATGCGGTCGACGGCCATCGCGAGGCCTTCGCCGATCGCGGTGCCGGTCTCCTGGATGCTGCCGATGTGCATGCGGTCGATGCCTTTCTCGACCCAGATCTTGTTGATCGTGAGCGGGCTCAGCAGGTAGGGCTTGCCCGAGAACACGACGGCGCCGATCCGGTCATCCGGTCGTTTGGCGAGGAAGTCGTAGATGACCTTCTGGCTGGCCTGCCAGCGCGTCACTTCGGCGCGGGCGGTGCTCATGTCCAAGGCCATCATCGACCAGGAGAGGTCGACGACGAGCATGATGTCCACGCCCTCGGCCTCGCGTTCGGTCTCCTTGTTAGCGGTGCGCGGTCCGGCGATGGCGATCACGAGGACGATCGCCGTGAGCAGGCGGAGGAAGAGGCGCAGGCGGCCGGCGCGTTCGCGGACCGGGCGGCCGACGGCGCCGAGCAGCGTGGTGTCAGGATAGAGGACCGCGGCGGCCCGACCGATGCGGCCGCGCAGCCAGGCGTAGACGGGCACGAGCGCCAGCAGGAGGAGCGCCCAAGGATACTGGAAATCGTAGCCGAAGAATTCCATCAGGCTTCGTCACGCCGGGGCAGCGGCGGAGGTACGGGCAGGGGCGGCGGGACCGGGAGAGG
>Ga0255113_1000524_pt1 | contig 11360 bp, 9 predicted proteins | sample Law_Yuk_RepC_8h_FD_188473 | JGI IMG/M metagenome (GOLD analysis project Ga0255113, IMG submission 188473) | Freshwater microbial communities from St. Lawrence River, New York, United States - Law_Yuk_RepC_8h | ecosystem: Environmental > Aquatic > Freshwater > River | place: USA: New York... | reverse complement strand
GTATACGCCGCCCTCCTGGTGTTGCTGCTCTCCGCATTGGCGGAGGCCTTGCATGCCCGTCGGGTACGGGTCGCCGCCCGGCTGGCGTTTGGGCCGGAGGGGAGGTCGCGGGGTTGGACGGTGATCGCGCCTTTCCTGCGTTGCCTGTCGCTCGCCGCTTTCGCCTGGGGCCTGGCCGTGACGTGGCAGCTCCATCTGGCGGCTAAGGACGGCAAGCCGGCCGAAACCGCGGAGCCGACCCGGCTGGTCTTCGTCGCCGACCTTTCGCCGAGCATGTATCTCAAGGACGCGGGACCGGAAGGGAAGGTCACGCGCCAGCAACGCATGCGCGAGGAGGTCGAGGCCGTGCTCATGCGCGTGGGCGGCGATCTCCGTTACGGCGTCGTCGGCTTCTACACCGAGGCGCGTTCCGTGGTCATGGACGCACGCGACCCGGAGCTCGTGCGCAATGTCTTCGACGGACTGCCGGTCCAATACGTGATGAAGCCCGGCTCGACCGACCTCGGCGCAGCGATCAACGCCGCGGTCAAGGTCGTCGCCCCATTGCCGGAGAAGACGGTGCGCTTGGTCATCTTCACCGACGGCGACACCGTTCCGTTGCAGCCCATCCTGCCGCGTCCGAAATCCGTCAAGGACGTGCTCGTCCTTGGCGTCGGCGATCCGCGCAAAGGCACCTTCATCGCCGGTCACCAATCGCGGCAGGACGCCGAAGTGCTGGCGAACGTGGCGCGCGCCCTGCGCGGGGCTTATTATGACGTGAATGAGAAGCATCTGCCGACCGACGCCTTGGGCGACCTCGTCCGGCGGACGCCGCCGGCGAAGTCGGGCCTCAGCCTCGCGCAGCTCGCGGTGCTGGCGATGCTGCTGGGTTCGGCGGTGCTCGCGCTGCTGCCGGTAGCGCTGCAATATTTCGGGACCGGGTGGAAGGTCGTCCACCGGGACGAAGCGGCCGGGGAGGGCGGCGTCCGATGAGGAAGTTCTTCACGCTGCTCTGGCTGCTGTTCCCCGTCGGGGTGGTGTATTACCACTTCAACGAAGGCCAGTCCCAGCTGGCCCGCGAACAGGCCCGCGATCATCTCACACGTATCCGCGAACTCGAGCGCGCCAAGGAACCGGACTGGCCTGTCATCGTCGAGGAATACGACAAGCTCGCCGGCATGTTGCCGCCCAACGAGCGCCCGACGGTGCGTCATCAGATCCGTCTGGCGAAGGCCAAGGCGAAGGTCGAGATGCTCGACGTCGCCGGGGCGATCGCCGACCTGTCGCAGCTGCTCAAAGAATCCGCCGCGGCCGACGGCGAGGACGGCGCGACCACGCGTGCGGTCCGCGAGACCTTGGGCAAAGCCTACTTCTACGCGACCTCCCTCCTGAAGGCCAACGGCGCGACCGAGGAAGAGTGGCGTCCTTACGCCGAACGCACCCGCCAGGTGTTCCGTTATCTCGCCGAGCACCAGGATCCCGCGGCCCTCGCCGATTACGAACGACGCGTCGAAGCCGAGTTCGCCCGCTCCCTTGGCCAGCAATCCCTATGAAGACGTTCCTCCTGCTCTGTCTCTGCGGCGCCAGCGCCTTCGCCCAGGAAGCTCCGGCTCCGGCCGCCGTCGAAGGCGTGCGCGGCGTCCGCCAGGAGGGCTCCGGCAAGGTGAAGGAGATCGATCCCGCCGCTAAGAACGTCGCGCCGACCACCGTCCAAGGCGTCGAGAAAGTCGACGGCGTGAAAACTCCCGGCGGCGCCAAGCCCGTGAAGCAGGCTCCGCCGCCCGCCTCCGTGACCGAAGGAGCCAAGTCCGTCGACGGACCGGGCACGAAGGCGACGCCTCCGCCGCCTCCGACGAAAGGACTCGTCGGCACCGAAGGCGTGAAGCCGCCCGAAGGCGTCAAAGGCGCCGGCACCAAAGGCACGCCGCCTCCGCCCGCTCCGAAGGGAGTCGAAGCCGTCAAAGGCGTGAAGCCTCCGGAGTCCGTCAAGGGCGCCGGGACGAAGGCCACGCCCCCGCCCCCGCCCGCCAAGGGCCTCGCCGGCGTCAAGGGAGTGAAGCCGCCTGAAGGCGTGAAGCCCGCCGCCGGCGGTATCAAGCCCGTCGAGGGCGTCACCGGCATCGGCGCCGGCAAGCAGCAGAATCTCGAAGCCGCCCTGCAGGTCGAAGCCGCCGGCAAGCCCGGGCCGAAGAAGGCCAAGGCCGCCGCCGCGCTCCTCGCCGGTCCCGAACCGAAGGGCAAGCCCACCAAGGCGGACGACCGCAAGGTCTTCGAAGAAGCCCGCAAGATTCCCGACAACGGTTCCTGAACCCTTTACACAAAAACATCATGAGACTCCTCCGTCCGTTCCTCTGCGCCGCGCTCGCGTGCGCCGTGACGCTTTCCGCCCAGCAGGCCGCGCCGCTCGACGCCAAGACGCAGCAGCAATACGAACGCCTGCTCCGCCATCGATATTCGCGCGACCTCAGCGAGGTCTTCGCGGCGATGGAGAAGTCGGCGCGGCCCGACGCTCGCGCCGGCGCCGACGCCCGCTTCCTCTCGGCTTTCCGCCTCGGCGACTGGGCGCAGGTCCGTGCCGAGCTCGCCTCGCTGCCGCCCGAACTCGGTCGCGGCATCTATGATAAGATGCTGAACGACCTCGCCGAGCGTCCGAAGAACGGCGTGCGGCTCGAGGATGTCTTCGCCCTCGCCGACGCCGGCCCCGGCGACCTGACCGACCTCGAACTCCGCAAGCTCGGCCAGATGCTCGGCCAGATCGTCGCGCCCAATGAAAGCTTCTGGGTCGCCGAACGCCTGACGCGTGGCACCGAGAAGCTCGGCGGCAAGGATCCCGCCCGCCGCCTCGCGGCCGGCCGGGTCCTGCTCGCCGGTGGTTTCCGTGACCTCGCCCGCCAGTATCTGCCCGCCGGCGCCGACCTGGATCAGGTCGCCGACGAAGGTCTCCGACAGGAGATCGCGGCTTTCTTGGCGGCGGAACAAGCCACCGAGATCGCCCAGCGTGACCAGATCTCGCGCATCTGGAGCGACAACGTCGCGATCCTCCGTTCGGAGAAGAAAACCAGCGACTGGGAACGCAGCAAGGCCGCGGGCGAGATGCTCCGCGTGCTCACGCAGGTCTCGCCGGCCGTGCTCGGCGGCACCTTCGCCGAACTCATCAAGTCGCAGCCCGACGCCGCGCTCAAGGTGGTCGGAGGCCTTTCGCGCAAGATTCAGAACGAAAGCGGCGCATCCGCCGCACAGCGTATGGATAATCTGCGCGCTCAGACGGTGCTGGCCAACCTCATCGCCGAGCACGTCGACGACGCTGGCGGCGACTGGCGGCAGGTCCTCGGCCTGATGGCGGAATCCTGGATGGCCGAGGTCGAGCAGTCGTTCGGCCGTCAGTCCGGCGGCGCCCGTCGCACCAACAACCGTAACGGCGCCAACGATATCGATCCGGAGGAGATGCTCCAGCTGGCGCCCGCCGGCAAGTGGCTTGCCGCCTTGTCTCCTGACCTGCGTGCCCGCTTCGACGCGACCCTCGCCCGGGCGGTCATCGTCAGCGCAAATTTCGAACTCGCCGCGGACCGTATCACCGAGCTCGCGCGTCGTCATCCGGCCGCGGGCGTCGCCTTGGCCGAGGATTTCCTGCTCGCCTGGGGTCAGGCCCATAATCCCCAGCTGCCTTCGGAACTGCGCGCCCGTTATGGACTGCCCGAGGACGCCCGCATCCCCGTGACCCCGGTGATGATGGAGCGGAACATCGACAGCCTCGCCCGCATGATGGCGCTCTTCCGTCAGGCCGGCGTCACGCCGCGCGACCAGAGCAAGGTCGTCAACGCTTTCGACCTGGCCTACAGCAACGCCGAGGCCTACCGCGACATGCACATCGAACGCGTGTTCGGTCCGACCGCCAAGATGGATGAGCAGGTGTTCTTCCTGCTCGCCCAGAAGATGCATGCCAACCTCGGCGATCGCTGGCGCCGCGCCGACGTCCAGCGCGGCGGGCTCACCCGCCGCAACGAGGCCCAGACCTACGCGATGGCCACGACCGGCTATACCTCGTTGCTGAAACTGATCGACGAGTGGCAGGCCGACCGCCCCGACGCCCACAAGGCGCTGCTGCTCGGCGCTGTCGTCCTGAATGACTGGGCTGATTTCGAGAGCTTCCAGGACCTCGCTCCGACCGAGCCCGCCAAGCGCCTCGTCGCCGCCAAGGAGAAGACACTGCGTTCGCAGGACTACTTCCAGCGCGCCGCCGACGCCTACGGCCGTCAGGTCGTCCGCCTGCAGCCTAACGAGCAATCCATCGACCCTTACCTGAGCTGGTTCAATGCCGTGCTCGGCGTCGGGGGCAACGGTCAGGTCAATCTCGGCAAGCCGCTCAACCGCGCCGCCCTCGGCCGCATCCGTGCCGCCATCCAGGCACTCCCGGGCCGGCTCGCGGGCACGCACATGGGTCAGCTCGCGAAGACGCTCAACGCCCGCCTCAACGATCAGAACAACCCGCTGCACGAGGACCTGAAGTATCGCTACCTCGCCGCCACGCTCGTGGTCACGAAGGATGACCCGTTCTCGCTCGGTCTCAAGAAGCGCGCGGACTATCTCGACGAGCTTCTCGGCGAGATCCGCGTCCAGACGCGCGTCGACGGCCCGAACACGGTCGGGGCAGGGCAGGACTTCGGCATCATCGTCAGCGTCGTGCACACCGAGGCCATGGGCCGCGTCGCCCGTTTCGGACAATACCTGAGCAATGACCCGTCGGCGACCGCCGCGGCCGCGAAGCGCAGGGGTCCGCAGGCCCTGCGTTCCGCCGACGCGCTGGGTCCGCGCGATGAGTTCGAGAAGAAACTCACCGAAGGCCTTTCGCCGTTCTTCGAGATTCGTTCGATCACCTTCGCCGCGCCCGACGTGAAGCCGCGGCCGGCCGCCCGGCCGGGCTGGGAGGAGACCACGCTCGCTTACGTGCTCGTGCGAGCCAAGGACGCCAGCGTCGACAAGATCCCGCCGGTGCAGATGGAGCTCCGCTTCATTGATCTGAGCGGACCTGTCACCGTCCCCGCGACTTCCGCCGAGACCCTGCTCAAGGTCGCTAGTGGTAAGGCCAGCCCGCGTCCAGCCGACAAGATCGAGGTGACCCAGACCCTGGACACGCGCCAGTTTGCGATCAACGGCTCCCTGAGCCTCGAAGTCGCCGCGACCGCCTCGGGCACGGTGCCCGAACTCGACGACCTCCTGGACCTCGCCCCGTTGGCCGCCTTGGCCAAGGTGCGTCAGGTTACGGTCATCGACCCGCTGATGGTCAAGGAGCTCAATACCTGGGGTGACCAGGTCGCGCCGCGCACGGAGCGACGCTGGTCGGTGACGCTCGACGGTGACGCGATCCGCGCCGCCGACAAGTCGACTGATCTGCCGTTCCCGACGATCAAGGCCGCGAACGCGACCACCGTCTGGCGGACCTATCAGGACATCGACCCCGTCGTGCTGACGAAGAATTCCGTCCTCCTCGACCGGGTGAAGGTCGCGGCCGGCGCGGGCTACGTCGCACCGGTGGCCGAGGATGACCTGACCTACCTCTACGTCGGTCTCGCCGTCGCCGCCGTTTTCGTCGGGTGGCTTGTCTTCCGTCCGCGCAACACCGGTCCGCGTCCGCCGCGCGCCCGCGATGTCTTCAAACTGCCCGCCGCCATCGACGGCTTCGCGGTCGTGGCCTTGCTCCGTAAGCTGGCTGCCAGCCCGTTGGTGAAGTTCAGCTCCGCCCAGCAGGCGGAGCTGAAGGCCGATATCGAGCGCGTGCAGACCGGTTGCTTCGGCGGCGCGACCACGCTCTCCGAAGCCGATCTCAAATCCCTCGCCGAGAAATGGCTGCGCCAACTCCGTTGAGAAAGACGGACCTACCCCAATCCCTACCCCTACCCCTTAAGACATGAGCCAACATCCTAATCCTGCGGCCGTCCAGGCTGCCCATCAGTTCGTCGCCGACGTCCGCACGCGCGTCGGCAAGGTCGTCGTCGGCCAGGACATCGTCGTCGAGCGCGTCATGATCGCGCTCCTCACCGGCGGCCACCTGCTCCTGCAAGGTATGCCCGGCTTGGCGAAGACGCTCCTCGTGAACACCGTCGCGAAGGCCATCGCCTTGGACTTCCGTCGCATCCAGTTCACGGTCGACATGCTGCCGTCCGACATCGTCGGCTCGGAAGTCGTCGATCAGAAGACCGGTGACTTCCGCATCCACCGCGGCCCGGTCTTCACGAACCTGCTTCTTGCGGACGAAATCAATCGCGCCGCGCCGAAAGTGCAGGGCGCGATGCTCGAGGCCATGCAGGAGCGCAAAGTCACCCTCGGCGGTCAGACGATGCGCCTGCCGACGCCGTTCCTCGTGATCGCGACGCAGAATCCCGTCGAACAGTCCGGCACCTTCGAACTGCCCGAGGCCCAGCTTGACCGTTTCATGCTCCTCCATCGCCTGGGCTATCCGGATCGCGACGAGGAACAGGACATCCTCCAGCGCCAGCTGGGCATGGGCCTGCGCAAGGAAGAGGGCGGGGCGGTCCCGAAGACGGCCTTCGACATGATCGATGATTCGCCGGTGGGCACCAAGGCCGACCTCGTCGACGCGATGGAAGCCGTCCAAGGCGTCCATGTCAGCGAAGTCTTCCTCCGCCACTCCGTCGAACTCGTCCGCCGCACGCGCGAATCCAAGGACCTCGACTTCGGCTGCAGTCCGCGCGCCGGCCTGGCTCTGGTCAACGCCGCCCGCGCCCGCGCCATCATCCGCGCTCGGGACTACGTCACCCCGGAGGACCTCTTCGAACTCGCCGAGGACGTCGTGCTGCACCGCATCCGCGTCAGCTATGAAGCCGCGGCCGCCGGTCAGACCGGCGCCAAGTTGCTGGAAGGAATCCTCGCCGGATTGGGCTGAACGCATGCTTCGTCCGCGGACATTACCTCACGATCCGGTCGACAGCCGGCAGTTCGAAGTCGCCGTCCGGCGCCTCGCGAACAGCCTGGATTTCGGCCAGCGTGATTCCGTGTTCCACGGCGCCGGCCTGGAGTTCGTCCAGTCGCGTCCGTATGTGGCGGGTGACGCCGTCAAGTTCATCGACTGGAAGGTCTCGGCCCGCCTGGGCAAGCTCTACGTCAAGGAGTTCCGCGAGACCAAGCAGATCCCGCTCTACCTCCTCCTCGATACTTCCGCTTCGATGTGCGTCACGTCGCAGCCCCTGAGCAAGTATGCCTGGGCCGTTCGCATCGCGACCGGTATCGGCCTCGCCGCTCAGTCGTCGGTGACGCCCGTCGGTCTGCTCGGTTGCGGTGCCCGCGAGCTGCATGTCCGTCCGACCCTTTCGCGGAACGTCGTCATGGAATGGGCGCACCAGCTACGCCATGCGCGCCCGCGAGCTGGCTCCGTCCTTGGTGAAGCGGACGACGGTCATCGTCCTGAGCGACCTGCATGACCCTGACGCCATCGCGGCGCTGCAGGTGCTGGCCCAGCGGCATGACTGCGTCGTGCTGCATCTCGAAGACCCGGCGGAGCAGGGTCTGCGTGGCGCCGGCCTCATCCGCGGCGTCGAAGCCGAGTCCGGCCGCGGGTTCGTCGGTTTCGGCGGACGTCGGCAGGTCGATTCCTCCGGCTGGCAGGCCGAGCTCAGCCGCTTCGGCATCGATTACCTCCGCCTGCGCACCGACGAGCCGATCCTCGGACGGCTGACCTATTTCCTGAAGAACCGCGGCTTCGCGAGCCGTGCGGCCCGTTGAGCATGACCGCCGCGTCGTCCTCCTTCCGCCGATGGCTCCCCTGGGGCTTGGCCGCCGTCGTGGCCCTCGTCGCCGCGTGGTGGTTCCTGCAGGAGGATGACAGCCTGAAGGTGCCGCTCGGCGTCGAACAGGCGGCCATCATCACTTACGGCGGCCCCACGCTCGTCGTGAAACCGTTCCGCTATGGCGTAGCCGTGAACGTGCGCATCGCTCAGGTGACCGGTCAGGACGGCCTGAAGGTGTATGACGTCCGCTATCTCGTGAACCGCGAAGGCGAGCATGACCTCACCGAATACCTGATGGCGGACGATGGTGCGGCGTTGAGCGGCCTCCCGTCGTTCAAGATCCAGGGTGATCCGAAACTCTCCAAGGAACTCGAGGCCCGCGTGAAGGAGACCGAGGACATCGGCATCCAGGTCTGGGGTCACTATCGGGCGACCCTCTGGGGGCTCGGCGTCTTCTGGATCGCTTGGCTGCTGCTGCTCATCTTCTGGCGTCGCCCGCAGAAGCCGGTCGCCGTGATCGCGCAGCCGCCGCTCACCTCTGCCGAACAATTGCGACAGTTGCTTGCCGAACTCGAACAGGGCGCCCTCACCGCCGAACAGAAAGCCCGGTTGGAGATGCTCCTCCTGCGTTCTTGGCGCGAAGGCCTCGTCCCGGCCGAGGCTCCCATGGCCGAGGTCTTGGCCGCCATCGCCCGCGGTGAGCGGACGGGCGAAGCCTTAGGACGTCTGCAGCGTTGGCTCCATCGCCCTGGCTCGGGCGTCGCCGACACTGAGATCGCTGGCATCATCCGTCAGCACCTGCCGGCCCCGGTGGCCGTCCGCCCATGACCTTCCTGCATCCCCAGTGGCTGGCCCTGCTCGCCTTGCCGGTCATCCTGGCCTTCTGGGAGTGGGTCCGCCCCGGTCAGCCCCTCGCGATGCCCTACGATGGCGTCCAGGGCCGCCGCGGCTGGTTCCTGCGTTGCCTCGTGCTCGTCGCCAACTGCCTGCCGGCCGGCCTGCTCGCCTTGGCGATCCTGTTCCTCGCGCACCCCGTCACCTTCCAGCCGCCTGAAGTCGAGCGGCAGCTCACGAACATCCAGGTCGTGCTCGATACCTCGGGCAGTATGCGGGGGTCGCATGGCGACCAAGGCAAGGGCCGACATAACCGCTTCGACTCCGCCATGGAGTCGCTGGAGAAGTTCCTGCACCACCGCAAGGGGGACGCGTTCGGGCTGACCATCTTCTCCCGTAATTTCATCCACTGGGTTCCGCTGACGCTCGACACCGAGACCATCATGCTCTCGCGTCCGTTCATCGAGCCCAACGTCCTGCCCGATGAGCTCTGGGGCGGCACGTTCATCGGCAACGCCCTCACCGGTGCTTCGGCCCATCTTGCCCAGCGGCCGGCCGGCGACCGCATGATCATCCTCCTTACCGACGGCGAGAGCCCCGACATCAAGTCGCCCAAGGACGTGCCCATCATCGCCGACCTCCGGGATAAAGGCGTCATCGTCTTCGCCGTCCTCCTGACGGATATCCCCGTCGATCCGGCGCTCATCGGCATCGCCCGGGCGACGGGCGGCGAGGCCTTCAACGCGGTCACCCCGGAGGCGCTCAACTCCGTCTTCAAACGGATCGACGAGATGAAGAAGGTCGTCGTCCTCGAGAAGAAACCCCGGACCGCCGATTATTTCGACCCGCTCTTCCTGCCGGCGCTCGGCTTGCTCGCCGCGGCCGTCTTCGCGCTCTTCGGCCTCCGGTTCACGCCTTGGTAAGGCTTACTTCATCATCATCAGGCCGCGGATGGCGAAGGCCAGGCCGAGGGCGATGAGGAGGTAAGAGGAGACGTAAGGGGCGCGGGCGGCGACGCGGCTGAACCAGCCGGACTTCTCGGCGAGCTTCTTGAAGCCCCAGGAGGCGAGGACACCCACGGAGATCATCGTCAGGGCGAGACCCAGGCTGAAGGCCGCCACGATGCCGAAGCCGAGCGAGAATTCCTTGAGCTGGAGGCAGACGATCAGGATCGAGACCGCGGCCGGGCAGGGCATGAGTCCGCCGGTGAGCCCGAAGATGACGATCTGACCGGTCGTCACGTGACGGCCGGCGAAACGCTTCTCGATCTCCGCCGCATGGGCGCGGGCGTGGGCGTCCTCCGCGTCGAGGTCATCATGGGAGTGATCATGGCCGTGCGCATGGTCGCCTTCGCCGTGGTGGTGATGGTGATGGTGGCCGTGATCTTCGCGCAGGCGCATGATCGTCCAGATCGCCATGCCGACGACGATCAGGCCGCTGATCAGGAGGAAGTAGGGTTCGGTCTGTTCGACGTTCCAGTGAGAACCGTAGTTCAGCGCCAGGCCGGCGAGGACCCAGATGATGAGCGTGTGGGAGAGGGCGGCGCAGAAGCCGAGCAGGGCGGCCTGCCAGGCCGTACCGCGGATCGCGATGATGAAGGCCGCCATCATCGTCTTCGAGTGGCCGGGTTCGAGGCCGTGCAGGGCTCCCAGCAGGATCGCGACGGGGATGTAGAGCCAAGCGTGGGCGGTGCCCTGTTGCAGCAGCTGGGAGAAGTCCATGCGACGAGGCTAGGGAGGGTCTAGGGCCTGTCCACCCCGATGCGTCAGCCGGTGATGACGGGGATCTTCAGCGACTGCCCGCCATGCAGGGCGGACTGGTGGGCGATCATCCCCGGCACCGTGTAGGCCAGCGCTTCGTCGATCCCGACGAACGGCTTGCGGCCCTTCGCGATCGCGTCGACGAACTCGTGCGTGATGAAGCAATGCGAACCCTCGTGGCCGCTGTCGTGGCGGAGCGGTTCGGGAAGCATGTCCGTCTGCCACCATTTGACCTCGGCGTATTTCTCGAGGACTTGCGAAGCCCGTTCGAAGCCGCCGCTGTCCTTCTCGGCCTTCGTCTCCGCCCGGACGATCGCTGGGCCGTTCGTGCCGGTCGGGTCGCTGAAGTAGAAGCTCATCTTGTCGCCGAAGTAGCGGGCGCGTTCGCCGCCCTTCTGGGCGCCCCGCCACCAGATCGCCACGCGCATGCTGTTGCCGCGGTCGGTGCGGAAGAGCGCCGTCTCGGTCCAGAAAGGATTGCCGTAAGCGTTATCCTTCACGATCGGATGGTCATCGCCCCAGCCGTGGCAGACGACTTCCGTCAGCCGTTCGCCCGTCACGCTGAGCAGGTGGGAGGTGCAGTGGGTCGGGTAGTGCATCGGCGGCAGGCCGTGCCGCCAGGTGCGCTTGCCCTTCTCGAAGTAGAGCGTCTCGAGTCCGGGATGGTGGTATTCCGATTCCGTGTAATACAGGTGACCGAAGCGGCCTTCGGCGTGGAACTTGCGGGCCGAGATCGTGAGCTGCTGCCAGCAGCTGGTCTCGCCCATCATGTAGGTCAGTCCGGATTTCCGCACCGCGCCGGCGAGCTGCGCGCATTCCTCGAGCGTCATCGCGGCGGGGACGGCGCTGAGCACGTGCTTGCCGGCGGCCAGGCAGAGCAGGGTGTGACGCACGTGGTCCGGCGCGGGGGTGGCGAGGAAGACCGCCTCGACCTTGGGGTCTTTGAGCATCGCTTCGAGGGACGGATAACCTTGGGCGCACTTGTAGACTTTCTGCAAAGCGGCGAGGCGCTCGGGGCGGAGCTCGGCCACCGCCTCGACGACGC
>Ga0255113_1000503_pt1 | contig 11706 bp, 8 predicted proteins | sample Law_Yuk_RepC_8h_FD_188473 | JGI IMG/M metagenome (GOLD analysis project Ga0255113, IMG submission 188473) | Freshwater microbial communities from St. Lawrence River, New York, United States - Law_Yuk_RepC_8h | ecosystem: Environmental > Aquatic > Freshwater > River | place: USA: New York... | reverse complement strand
GTACTGCAACTGCGCACGACCATGGCCAAGGGCCATCATTGATTCGGTGCGAGTCTCGCGCCACTTCACGGCACGACCAATTTTCTTAGCGATGACACCGAGCAACAACTCTTCGGGGTATGCGCCGATCTTGGCCCCAAATCCGCCACCAACGTCAGGCGTCAAAATGTGCACGAGTTCTTTGTCGACGCCATTTGCTGCAGCGATGGGTTCAACGCCACCTTGAGCGTGCTGGGTTGACAACCACTGCGTCAAACGTCCATCGGCGCCCCACACAGCAGCCGCGCCACGCACTTCAAGCGGGCAAGGAGCCACGCGCTGGTTCATGAAGCGACCCTTGACAACGACTTCGCAACCTTCAAAGTATGCGTCGCCAGTGTTTTCAGGGATTCCGAGAACTGTTGTGTCAAACACAACGTTGCTGCCAGCTGATTCGTAAATGAGTGTTGTGCTGACCATTGCTGCTTCAACATCAACGAATGCTTCGAGGTATTCATAATCGATGATGATTGCTTCAGCAGCGTCTTCACCTTGTTCGCGGGTTTCGGTCACGATGGCAACAACGGGCTCGCCAACGTAACGAACTTTGTCGCTTGCCAAGAGTGTGCGAGCAACCATCGGGTTGAACGCGGCTGGGACTGGCTGAAGTGCCAGTGATTCAGCGGTGAAAACAGCGATGACGCCGGGCATGGCCTCGGCTTCGGAGATGTCGATTGAGTTGATGCGGGCATGTGCAGCTGATGAGCGCGCATACGTCACATGAACGGCGCCAACAAGACGCTCTTCTTCAAACAAATCGTCGACATATTTGCCGCCAGTCGTCAAGAACTTTGGATCTTCTTTGCGAAGAACTCGTGTACCAAGAATGCTGCTACCGGTCACGTCTAAACCCCCGTGTACATCAACTGAGAACTTCTCTCAGCACCTGTGACCTTACTCTGAGCAGGTTGACCGTGTCATGGTCGAGGCCAGGTTTAGGGCGTGCTGACTGGGGGTTGCTGACTATGGCTGCTGATTAGGGGGTCACGATGGCGCCAGGGACCTCGGTCGCAGCGGGTGCCGGAGCTGGCGTCGTATCGGGCGCGTTTTTGGCTGCTTCCTCGGCGGCCTTGATGGCTGCCTCGTTGACCTTGACCGAGATGATCTGGGTCACGAGGTCGTAGGGCCAACCCGTCGGGAGTTCGATGGGGGCGGTGGCATCGCCCACGATTTGTTGGCGGGCTTCGCCAGCGACCACAAAACCCAATTCGTCACGAGCGGCGTCCTGGATGCCTTCGGCGGTGTTGAGTCGGTCGACTTCGGTCTGGAGTTCATCGGTGGCTTTTTTGATGGTGTCGAGTTCGGACTGGCGACTGTCAATTTCGGTGCGCTGGCCAAACCACGAGGTCAAGGGCAAAACCAAGAACGAGTTACCAAACGAAAAGACCACGACGGCAAAGCCGATGAGTAAAGCGACTCGGCCGAGAACTTTCGGGACAATGCGTTCAGATCGCGGTGTTGGGCGGGTGAGATCTGAGACTGCTGACAATTTCGCGCGGGCAGTTTTTCCGGCGCCCTTCTTCGTCGTTTTCTTCACGCGTCCAGGCGGGCGCGGAATACTTGAAGTCTTGTTTCCACGGGCCATCCCTACATTCTGCCCGTTTTGGCCGTCCGAGTGGGATCATCCCTGCGGAGAAGTGGGTTCATCCCCAAAACGGCGAGTTGATGAGGGGATCAGGCAAGAGGAGCTAATGCAGACCGACCGCGGAATGCCGCAGTTTCGCCCAACTGTTCTTCAATGCGTAACAACTGGTTGTACTTCGCGACGCGATCGCTGCGAGCTGGTGCACCAGTCTTGATCTGACCGCAGTTTGTAGCCACAGCAAGATCAGCGATTGTTGCATCTTCAGTTTCGCCGCTGCGGTGACTCATCACGCTGGTGTAGCGATGACGTGAAGCAAGTTCAATTGTTTCAAGAGTCTCAGTCAAGGTTCCGATTTGATTGAACTTGATGAGAACACTGTTGCCAACTTTGCGTTCGATGCCCATCGCGAGTCGGGCAGCATTGGTCACGAAAAGATCGTCGCCAACAAGTTGAACTTTGTTGCCGAGTTCTTTGGTGAGAGCGCTCCAGCCGTCCCAATCATCTTCGGCCATTCCGTCTTCGATCGACACGATGGGGTAGGTATTCACCAGGCGCGCCCAGTATGCGACAAGTTCATCGCTTGACAAGACTTTGCCTTCGCCGGCCAAGTGGTAGCGCCCATCTTTGTACAGTTCGCTCATCGCTGGATCGAGAGCAATTGCAATGTCGGTACCAGGAGTGAAGCCAGACGCAGTAATTGCTTCAACCAAAATCTTGATGGCATCTTCATTGGTTGACAAGTTGGGTGCAAAGCCACCTTCGTCGCCAACTGCGGTTGACAAACTCTTGCCGTGCAAAATCTTTTTGAGTTGGTGGTACGTCTCGGCGCCCCAACGAAGTGCTTCGCGAAAGCTAGGTGCACCAACTGGCATGATCATGAACTCTTGAAGGTCGATGGTGTTGTCGGCGTGAGCACCACCATTGATGACGTTCATCATCGGGACAGGGAGTACATGCGAGTTGGGGCCACCGACATAACGCCACAACGGAAGGCCGAGTGAATTTGCGGCTGCTTTGGCAACCGCCAAACTTGTACCCAAAATTGCATTGGCGCCGAGGCGAGCCTTGTTGGGTGTGTCATCAAGATCTTTGAGCACGATGTCAACCATGCGCTGTTCAAGAGCATCGCAACCAACGAGTGCACTTTCGATTTCGCCGTTGACAAAACCGACTGCGGTGAGAACGCCTTTGCCGCCATAGCGACGACCGCCATCACGTAGTTCAGCAGCTTCATGTTCACCGGTGCTTGCACCTGACGGGACCATGGCGCGGCCTCGTGCACCTGAATCGAGTTCGACCTCTACTTCAACTGTGGGATTGCCGCGAGAGTCGAGAACTTCTCGTCCAAAAATGCTGATGATTTCGGTCATGCCCACAAACTAGTGAAGCCAAGCCCCAAACTCATCAGGCGTCAGTGTGTCGTTCAGCATTTTGTCGGTGAATATTGCTGACTTTTCGTAAGGCGACCTCGGGATCAACCCCGCGGCGGCGGCATTCACCCACAACTTCTAACAAATGCATTCCGAGATCGGCGATATCGCCAAGTTCTTGTGGACCGTGACTGGGTAGTTCTAGGGGGATGCCAGCTTTGGCGGCCCGCTTCAGAATTGCCGAGGCATAGGCCAACGAACCGCTTGCTTGAACGATGCCATCGAATGGTCCGTCGGCGATTCCCTTGGCAGCTTTCTCAGCCTTTTTGATCTCGTCCCATGACTTCACGAGAGCCTCTGTTCCGACTGCAGAGTTCTCAGTTGGTGCAAACACATGCGGATGGCGTCGAACCAATTTGTCATGGATGCCACGAGCGACATCGCCCATGGTGAATCGACCTTCTTGTTCGGCGATCGCGGCATGAAACTCAATTTGGTACAGCAAGTCGCCGAGCTCTTCAATCAAATGCTCATCGGTTTGAGCGTCATCAACGTTTAGGGCAGCAATTGCATCAACAACTTCGTACGTCTCTTCCAACAAATAAGTTGTGAGAGTTTGATGAGTTTGTTCACGGTCCCATGGGCATTCGCGGCGCAGTGTGCGTGCCAGTTCGTGAAATGCGACGAGTTCTCGTCCGACTGGCGCACGTAACTCTGGAATATAAATCGAAGTCAAATGATCGGCTTCAATGCTGTGATCAAGTTCGCTCCAGGGAACAGTCATCACTACTTCATCGGGTAAACCAAGATGGTGCAAGATAATGACGGGCATATCGTCATTGCTCAAACTGTCGCTATCTTCGGCAGCGAGTTTGATATCTGACAAAACCCAGTTGGCATGGCAGTGTGCGACGAGAAGCGGACCAACCAAGCCGGCTGCGGCCGTAGCAAATTGATGACCGTCAATGAGGCGCACGCTGTTTTCGACAGGATCGATTCCGAGACGGGCCCATGCAATTTCTAAAAAGCCCATTGCTGGATTGATGACGCATTCAATTCGGTCATCATTTTTTAGTATCCGCACCGTACGTTCAAGAATTAATGGTGAACCCGGAACTGCATACAAAATTTCGCCATGTTGGATTGCGGCGGCGATCAGGTCTTCGGCGATACCGAGGTATACGTCGTCAAATGTTCCGGCCGTCTCGTAGCGCTGATCAAAAGTAATTGCATCAACAACTAAGTGTGCGCTCGGATGTTGAGCGGTTCGTAGGTAGCGATGTTGATGTGCAGCAATGCGTTGACGCGTGTGATCGGTGATGTACTCATCGGCCGATGGACCAAGCCCGATGATTTCAATGCGGGGCTTGTTGGATTGGGGCATCAGCCGACAGGGACGATGCTGAGAGTCGTGGGATCCCAGCGACCGTATTCGGGGCTCACCCAAACCTTGGCGGAGCTAAGAACTGAGCGGCCGGCCTCGATTGCACCATTGCCAGAAATGAGTACGGCAACATCGTCGGCAACTTCGTCAAACGGACGAACAAGCAAGACGACCCAGCCAACTGTTGGGATCTCAAAGGCAGGAGTTGCTTCGCCAACTTTGGCATCGGTGAGAGCAGTTAAGAATTCGGCAGTGACTTGACTTTCAAACGTGGCCTGCTCGAGGCATCCGCTTCCAGAAGTCTGGTCTTGCAAAGCACCGCCGTTGGTTGCTGAGGAGTCAATGGATACTTCTTGGGCGATTGTTGCGAAATCTTCACCTGCATTAATTCGGGCCGTGACCGCGTCAATTTCTTCTTGTGTTGCCACCAAAATTGCTCGTAAGCACACGGCACCAGATTGGGTGCTTCGGTCTTCGTATAACGCCTTGAGATCATCAGAGTTGACTTCAAATTCTCGGTTGGCAACCGATTGAGAAGCGCTGGCGAGAACATAAAAGTCTTGGACGACTTGCGCGGCGTCGTTAAAGCCAGCCTCGGCTTGTAGTGCAGTAAGTGCTGCGTTGCGGTCTTCGTCGGTGATTGAAATGCCGGCTTCGTCAAGTGCTGCGATCACTGCTTGGGTTGAGATCCAGTTCTGCACGATGCCCTGAGCGACTGTGATATCAAGATTGCCACTCGTCAAAAAAGCCTCGGGCACAGCGGCGGCGTATCCGAGGAGAAGATCATCGAACTCACTATTTGAAAGCGACTCGCCATTGAATCGGGCGGCGTCTTTAGTGACAGACGAGCACGATGTTGCTGTCGTCAGCACCGTGAGGGCGAGAACGGAAAGTGAGATAAGTCGGCGAGGAGTAAGCACGATCATCAAAACTACTCTGCGGGCTGGGCAGGAAAGAGTTCGCGCAAGAAATTGACTAAGAAGAAAGCTGGTTCTTGGCCACGGGGGATGGGGACGACCAATTGCCTGACTGCTTCTTTGTGGAGCGCCTCTCGTGAAAGCCGACGCAGGCGAGCGGTTTCGCTGACTTTGAGGTCGATTGGTCCGAGCCGCGCCTGGTGGCTTGCAATATTGAGTTCATTGAGGCCAAGGCGATGACACTCGGCGCGAAGCAGGCCAACTGACAAAAGTGTTTCGGCTGGAGTAGGAACTGGGCCGTAGCGGTCGATCCATTCGTTGCGAATGTCGTCGACTTCTTCGGGCTTCGTCACGAGCGCGAGTCGGCGGTATGCCTCGAGGCGTAGCTCTTCTTTGGTGACGTAATCTTTGGGCAAGAAAGCGTCAGTAGGTACATCGATACGAATTTCAGAAGGTTGGCTGATGGGCTCACCCTTCATTTCGCCAACTGCTTCAGTCACCATCTGGCAATAAAGGTCGTAACCCACTGCGGCGATATGTCCACTTTGCGACTCGCCAAGCAGGTTTCCAGCACCGCGGATTTCGAGGTCACGCATCGCAATCTTGAAGCCGCTTCCAAGTTCGGTGGACTCGCCAATTGTGCGCAAACGTTCGTAGGCATCTTCGGTGAGCACTTTGTCCTTTGGATAAAACAGATAGGCATAGGCGCGTTGTCCACTTCGACCGACACGACCGCGAAGTTGATGCATTTGTCCAAGTCCCAAAAGGTCAGAGCGTTCAACGACCAAAGTGTTCACCGTCGGCATGTCGATTCCGCTTTCGATGATGGTGGTGCAAACGAGGACGTCAAAGTTGCCTTCCCAAAAATCGACGACGACTTGTTCGAGAGTTCCTTCATCCATTTGACCATGGGCAATAGCAATACGTGCTTCGGGAACAAGTTCGCGCAGTCGCTCGGCGCATTCTTCAATTGATTGCACGCGATTGTGTACCCAAAAAACTTGGCCTTCGCGGAGTAGTTCGCGCCGAATTGACTCAACAGCGACGCGTTCGTCATATTCGCCGACGAAAGTAAGAATCGGCTGGCGATCGGCTGGGGGAGTTTGCAACAGGCTGAGGTCACGAATGCCGACCAAACTCATTTCGAGTGTTCGAGGAATCGGTGTGGCGGTCAGAGTTAGGACATCAACATCGGCTTTGAGATGTTTCATGGCCTCTTTGTGTTGCACTCCGAAGCGTTGTTCTTCGTCAACGATTAAAAGTCCGAGATTCTTGAACTTGACATTGTTTGATAAGAGACGATGGGTTCCAATCACACAGTCGATATCACCAGATTCGAGACCTTTGATGACTTTTGTTGCCTCGGCGTTGGTGAGAAAACGTGATAGGACTTCGACGCGAATGGGGTAACCCGCAAAGCGATCTGAAAAAGTATTGCCATGTTGTGATGCAAGCAGTGTCGTGGGCACCAATATTGCGACCTGCATGCCGTCTTGGATGGCTTTGAATGCGGCACGTACTGCGACTTCAGTTTTGCCGAAACCGACATCGCCACAAACCAAACGGTCCATGGGGAATGCTCGTTCCATGTCGGCCTTTGTGTCATCGATTGCTTTTTTCTGATCGGGGGTTTCGACGTAGGGAAATGAATCCTCCATTTCGAATTGCCATGGAGTATCAATGCTGAACGCGTGGCCTTGTGCGCTGACGCGTTTTTGGTACAACACCACTAGCTCTTGGGCGATCTCGCGAACTGCGCTACGCACCTTCGATTTTGATCTTGCAAAATCACTTCCACCTAAGCGATGTAGAACGGGCGTTTCGCCGCCGACGTAATGACGCACGGTGTCAATCTGGTCGGAGGGAACGTACAGTTTGTCGCCACCCTTGTAGGCGAGTAACAGATAGTCGCGCTCGATGCCGCCGACTGTTCGCTTCACCATGCCTTCGTATTTGGCGACTCCGTGAATGTAATGAACGACATAGTTGCCGGTCTTTAGATCTTCGAAGACCGTGCCGCCTTCGCGCTTTTTCGGTCGGGGTTGACGGTGTGATCGACGCCGACCAGTGATATCGGCTTCGGTAATGACTGCAACTTTTGCCGACGGAATACTGAAGCCACGATGTAACGAGGTGACGACAATGGCGCCACCTTTACTGGCCAGGTTGGGGACTTTGCCATCGGTGAGTTCGTGGTAGATGTCGAGTTGAAGTCCGGCATTGCTGAATATTTCGCTCAGTCGTTGGGCCGAACCTTCACCATCAGCAGCGACAACAACTCGGTATCCCTGCGACAACAAAGTGCGCATTCGTTCGGCGATTCCGTCACCACTTCCGCCCATCGCACCCCAACCGCTTGCTTCCATGAGCGGCATATCTGGACCGTCGGCAACAGGAATGAGATTCCATGAGCCACGGGTTTCGCTGAGTAGTCGATCGGGTGGTGAATAGAGACGTGGAAAATCATGTTCAGCGTCGCGGGCCCACGACGATGCCAGTGCTTTTGCCAGATCGGCTTCTTCGGCCAGTAGATCAGCGGCTCGATCGCGCATTCGGCGTGGTTCGATCAGCAACATTTTTGAACCGCGCGGTAAAACATCGCTCAACAAAGTTGGCGACTCGGTGAGCCAGGGAAGCCAACTTTCCATGCCATCAAATAAAGCACCTTCACTTAATCGTTCCCAATGTTCGCGTCCCCAAGGTTCGGCACCCACCATCGCGGCGGCTCGTTCACGAACTGCGTCATTGAGAATTAACTCACGCGCCGGGAAGATTGCAACTTCGTCGAGATCGTTATCACTGCGCTGATCGTGGACCGAGAAGTTCGTGAGGCGGTCAACTTCGTCGCCCCAAAGATCGATACGAATTGGGGCGTCGGCAGTTGAAGGGAAAACGTCAATGATTGCGCCACGTCGAGCGACTTCGCCTCGATGCTCAACAAGATCTTCGCGTCGATAGCCGCCATTGACAAGCGTGCGCATCAATTCATCGGGGTCGAGTGACATGCCTTGACGAATGATGACTGGTTGATTCGTTGCAGTGTCGGGGCCCAACTGTTGTAGGAGTGCGCGCATGCTGGCCACGATGATTTGTGGAGTGCGATCTTCTGACTGCAGTCGCCATAAAACTTCGAGTCGTCGTCCCATCGTTTCAACGCTTGGGCTGACACGTTCAAAGGGCAGTGTTTCCCAAGCCGGGAATAACATCACGTCGCCTGCTGGCATGAAGGCCTTGATGTCATCGGCAAGTTGAGCCGCCATTGTGCTGGTGGGGCAGGCGACGACAACTGGACGCCGACCAGAAAGTTGCGCAAGAGCAGCAATTGCAATGCTGCGAGCGGTGTCAGGAACTGCAACGGTTCCATCGGGCGAACCAATGAGCGACATTAAAGCTTTGTCGTCGCGCAACAAAGTCGCGAGTGAGTGAAGAGCCCCCGTTTGCGTCGTGATCATGTGGGGCAACTCACAACGCGTTGTACATATTCATCGCGGCGTCGACGCCATCGGCGATGATTTTCAAAACTGCATCTGCGGCGACGTTCACTGCGACATCAAGGACCTGTCGTTCAGCGGCAGGAACTTTTGACAACACGTGATTTGCGCCTTGTTCTTTATTGCTGGGCTTGCCGACGCCTAAACGAACACGAATGAATTCTTGGGTGCCGACATGGGATGTGATACTTCGCAGTCCGTTGTGGCCACCAAGACCGCCGCCTTTTTTGATGCGAACAACACCCGGTTCGAGATCGAGTTCGTCTTGGATCACGATGAGAGCATCAACTGATTTAAATCCGTAGCGGCGCATCAACTTGCTGACTGCTTGGCCAGATTCGTTCATAAACGTTGTAGGAAATGCGAGAACTGCACGTGTGCCACCCGCTAGGCGAACTTCGGCAACAAGAGCAGAATCGCGACCAGCACGAAGTGTTTCATTGCTTCGGCGAGCAAGTTCAACGACGACGTCTTCGCCAACGTTGTGGCGCGAGCGAGCATATTGTTTTCCGGGATTGCCAAGACCAACGACGAGAGCGTTAAAAGTTGACACGCCTGAGCCCGATCGGGTCGATTCTTTTCCAGAGCGGCCGAAGAGGCCCACGGACTATCTCAGGACTTGGACTTGTCGTCACCAGCAGCCGGGGCAGCGCCTTCGGCAGCGGCGGGGGCGGCAGTGGCGACCTCGGCCTTGGATCCAGCGATTGCAGTAACAATTGCCAAATCAGGATCACCAAGTGCACGTGTGCCCTTAGGCAAGGTGATTGCGCCCAAGCGAATGACATCGCCGGGCTTCATGTTGGTGATGTCAATAGTGATCTCACTTGGCATATTGGCTGGTGTGGTGACGATGTCGATGGTGTCTGATGATGCATCGACAAGTCCGCCATCGGCCAAGACGGCCTTTGCTTCGCCAGCCAAAACGACGGGCACAGAGATGGTGAGTTCTTCGCTCATGTTGATGCGCAAGAAATCGACGTGCGCAACGGTGCGGCGAACGGGGTGACGCTGCATGTCCTTGACAACTGCTGGGTAAACGTTGCCGTCAACGCTGATTTCAAGAATAGTGTTTGAGCCGGCAGCACCTGACAACGCATTGCGAAGATCGCGACGTTCGATGAGAACCGAGATCGGGTCCATGCCCTGGCCGTAGATGACGGCAGGAATCTTCTCTTCGCGGCGGAGGCGACGTGAAGCCGCGCTTCCGGTGTTACGACCAGATGTTGCTACGAGGGTGGTGGACATGGCGAGACCTTTCATGCCGGACCCCATGGCCCGGATGTTCACAAACAGGTGCCAATACTAGAGGCGCAGCAGGTGGGTTCCCACCCTGACAAGGGCGAGAAGGCGAATTACGCCTGGTTTTCGCCGCCGAAAATCTCGCTCACACTGGTGTCGTCAAAGACGGCAGCGAGGGCGTCGGCGATGATCTTGCCGACCGACAAAACTTCGATCTTGGGGATATGGGCCTCGGGGGCGAGTGGCAAGGTGTTGGTCAGAACGACTCGGTTGATCCGTGAGTTCGTGAGGCGTTCGATGGCCGGACCCGACAAAACGCCGTGGGTAGCCATAGCCCAGACCTCGGTTGCGCCCTTGTCGAGCAGCAAATGGGCGGCTGAAACGATGGTTCCGCCCGTGTCAATCATGTCGTCGGTCAAGATGCACAGACGACCTTCGACCTCACCGATGACGTCAAGGGCCTGGGCAACGTTGGTGCTGCCCTTGGGGCGGCGTTTGTACACAAAAGCCAAGTCGGCGCCGAGATCGGCTCCGAGGTGTTGCTGCATACGCTCGGCAACCTTGATGCGACCCGCATCTGGTGACACGATCACGGGGTTTTTGGCATTGGCACGGATGTATTGCTCGATGACCGGCATGGCCGTCAAGTGGTCGACAGGACCGTCAAAGAATCCCTGAATCTGTCCGCTGTGAAGGTCGATGGAGACCATGCGCTTGGCACCAGCGGCCTTGAACAAGTCGGCGATGAGGCGAGCAGTGATGGGTTCGCGACCCTCGGCTTTGCGGTCTTGGCGGGCGTAACCGTAGAAAGGGCACACTGCAGTGATGCGCTTAGCTGAAGCGCGCTGAGCGGCATCGATCATGATGAGTTGCTCCATGATGGAGTCATTGATTGAGCGGCCATCGCAACCGAAATGGCTTTGCATGATGAAGACGTCCGAGCCGCGCACGCTCTCGCCGAACCGTGGGCGCACCTCTCCGTTGGCAAATTCGACCAGGTTGTGTTCGCCAAGTTCGATCCCCAAATAGCCAGCAACCTCTTGGGCGAGAGCCGGATGCGTACGTCCCGAATACAGGGACATGCGCTTGGTTGTGACTTTGTCAATCTGGCTCAACGGAGACCCCCATGGACTTGCTGGCGTTAGGTGCTGTTTCTGAATCATAGAACGCACCGGTCGTCTGACCATCAGCGACTCGTGAGCCTGGCGATAAATGTGCAAATGGGCCAACAGTGGCATTGTCACCAATGTGGGCATTCACGGCACTCGTGCTTTCAATCGTGGAGTGAGAGCCCACGATGCAATCAACGAGGCGAGAGTTTGGTCCGATCTGGCTTCCTGTGCCAATGCGCGTATGGCCCTGCAACATTGTTCCGGGATACAACGTGACGTCGCGATCGATCTGCACATCAACATCAACAAAAGTTTGACGGGGATCAAACATGGTGACGCCATTCAGTAGCCAATGTCGATTTGTTCGGGCGCGGAGTTCGCGTTCGGCAAGTGCTAACTGCCAACGATCATTGACTCCTTGAGTTTCGGATGCATCGGCAACAACAGCGCCCACTTGATGGCCCATATCGGCCAACACTGCGACGACATCGGTTAAGTAATACTCAGATTGAGCATTGTTGGGCGTGACTCGCCGCAACGCCGGGCCAAGTAGGTCGCGGCGAAATGCA
>Ga0255113_1000492_pt1 | contig 11876 bp, 9 predicted proteins | sample Law_Yuk_RepC_8h_FD_188473 | JGI IMG/M metagenome (GOLD analysis project Ga0255113, IMG submission 188473) | Freshwater microbial communities from St. Lawrence River, New York, United States - Law_Yuk_RepC_8h | ecosystem: Environmental > Aquatic > Freshwater > River | place: USA: New York... | reverse complement strand
ATACCCAACAGAAACTGAATCGAACTATCTTAAGGATGCTTTACTTCCCAGTGTTTTGAAGCACCTAAAGAATGGCACATACGAAGGTCCTTCACTGTACTTTGATTGTGGCAAGGAAGACTTCCTCATTAAGAGTAATCAGGAACTCGAGGTTGCTCTATTGTCGAAACAGATTCCCCATGAATACTCAGAGTTCGATGGAGCCCATACATGGACTTACTGGGATAGTCATATCCGGGATGCCTTTCAATTCATGAAGCGCCAGCTGGCGAAGCCTCAATAATCAGATGAAGATGTTTGGGTACGGTTTGGTCAACGTCGATGACATGGTTGTTGTGCAGCAAATGGTGCATGATGGCAAAACCACTGCGACTGGAACGTTACGTCAAGTGGGTGGACCTGTTCCTGTCGCCCTTCAGGCCTTCACAAAGCTTGGTGGAGACGCTAGTTTCTGTGGGGCAGTAGGTTATGACGAACCTGGGAAGTTCATCTCACATAGAATCGCTGAGTCTGTAACTGAATCTCTATTGCAAGTGTGCCAAAATGGCACGACAAGCCGGTCTCTTGTCATTATTGAAGCCATGACCGGTGCTCGAACCATCGTCAATATTCCAGCCACGAATTGTGAACCTATTGATGTCTCCACTCTCATTAGAAAATTTCAAGTCGGCTCAATCCTACACTTGGATGGGCGTGATCTCGAGACAAACCTACTCTTGGCTTCGGCCGCTAAGAGTGCCGGAACCGTTGTCAGTATTGATCTGGGAACAATGCGCCCAGGGCGGGAAGCATTGCTAAGTCAGTGCGACATTATCCTCGCCAGCAAATCTGGCAGTGCTGGCCTCACGCCAGACCAACCAGACAATATCGATGCCCAGCTCGCAATCATGCGCAGCTTCGGTGCTAGCGTCGTCGGTATCACGCTGGCTGAGCAAGGAGTGGTTGTTGGTGATCAAACAAACACATACCGCCTGCCCGCTTTTGAAGTTAAAGATGTTGTCGACACTAATGGCGCAGGCGATTGCTTTCATGGCGCATTTTTATACGCCTACGCAAACCTGTACGAAAACTTGCAGGACATAACAAGGTTTGCACAGGCTTGCGTTGCAGTGAAAATCACAGCCCTTGGAAACGATGCCGGATTACCGACATTACCTAAAGTTATGGATTTTCTTTCTTCGGTTTGAAATCACGGTAGAGCTCGACTTCCGCAAGTGACGCCCATTTGTGGCCCCCCACTTCATTCAGTGCGACGATTCGCACTTCACTTGTCACCATCGGAGTTTGTAGTTCCACGTCAATCCAATCCGTTGTGTTTCGTAGTGTAACCTCACGAACAACGACCCACTGATTGGCAATCCTAGCCTGTATGTTTACACGGGAAACGCGTCCATTCTCCTGGTTTTGCCTTTGTAGAAATCGCAACTTACGGATCGATTCGCTTGCTGCCAAACGGATACTCACCCAGTGAGGATAGTCGTCTTCCTTCAGCGACCATGTGGTGTGCCAATAGGTATCGACATCGCCATCCATGATGTTGGTGACTTCACCCTCTCCAGGTTCCTGCGAATCGGTCATCAGCTGTCCCGGTGACACTTGAATGCGTTCCACTGGCTGCACGGAATCAAACTGTATTGTCGTAGCCTCGCTAGAGATACCACTCGCCACAGTCTGCTTGACATTGACTTCCGCTTTGCCGGGGAGAAACACGGAATTTCCGGTTGTGACCTTGGTTGGGACTCCGTTAACGGTTACATCCACTCGCGCGCCAGGAAAAACGTTAGCAAAGGAGACGACTCCCCGTTCATCACGCGTAACTGTTGGTGGATCGAGAACAGGCAGGGATTTTCGCGCAGCGACTCCACTTTGTATGTTTGCGTCAACGAGGGGCCTTAAGGAAAACACGATGGCTGCCCTTGTAGGGCGGCAAACATATTTGCCAAGTGGTCCAGGACCACAGGATGCTCCTCCGAGTCCCATCTGAAGCCAGTCAAGCGTGCAGAAGGTCTCTTTTCTGATTGGCAACGGGATGTAGCGCTTCTCCTGCCCATTACGATGTCGTGAACCATCTAGATCCTGCGGGACGTAGTGACTGACACCCATCGCTACGGCTTCCCGTTCAGCGACCATCAGTAACCGACCACCCGTTTTGGCATTTCGAAGAGAAAACCATCGACAGTCCTCTTTGTTGCCATTCTCTTGAGGCCGTACGTAGTCGACAAAGTGCTCTTGAACCTTTGCTGTCCAAAGTCCAATGTCCATCGCCGACTTTCTATCGGGATAGCTCTCGCTTGGTCCTCGTCCAAACCACGATGTTTCTTCGAATCCTGGTGGGAGTGCAAATTTAACTCCAAGGCGCGGTAGAGGCGGCATATCTCCGTATGGATTGACATCGAAGAGGACACGAACAACTCCATCCGGGAACACATGATATGTACACTTGCCGGTAAATCCAGCTGACTTTCCACCATGGAAATCAATGTCTGTGGACACGATGATGGCGCCGGTAGCCGGGTCGATGCGATGGCTAAATGCCGTTGCCGATGGATTAAGTGCAGACAAACCTGAGTTGTTGTAAGCATCTCTCAACCATGTGTCATTGTCCGTAAGTGCCCGATACGTGTTTAGGTTGAGCCCATCCCCAGTCAGAAAATTCTGACCTTTGACTGAGAGCGATTTCAGAATTCCTTGTGAACGATCAAAACCGATGCGAACCTTAGTTTTTGCATTGGTAAAGACAATAGATCTACCAACGGTGGTCGTTGTCCAACCACGCTTGGTCGCAGGTTGCCTTGACCATGTAAATGACTTCACAGGCTGTCGCAATAATGGGAACTGATGCCAGGCTACTTCATGTCCACGTGCTGAGTACTTGGTTGTCACCTTATCCAGCACGCGTATGGTCAAAAAGGCTTCCTGCCCCGCCGACAGCGCAAAGGTTGGGATTTTCAGATCGGTAGAAATGGAACTAAGCGGGTCACAGGAAAGTGATGGAAGATTCCCGAATGCTTTTCGCTTTCCATCGATGTTTAGTTCCCACACGAGCTGGAAGCGCTTCAGATTGGTAAACGAGAAATGATTCTGAAGCGTTATCCGACGCTTGTCATCACTGAGCTGAATGACCACCTGTTGATAGGATTTTTTTACTTCATAGAGCTTTGGGGTAACAGTGCGATCAGGCGGAACGAGTCCGTTACAGCAAAAGTTACCATCATTTGGCTTGTCATCATAGTCTCCGCCATAAGCAAAATACCAACCTTTGCCATCCGGGCGTTTCTTACGGAGTCCCTGATCAACCCAGTCCCAAATACAGCCGCCCATGTTTCTTGGTGATGAACGGAATGCCGAAACATATTCCTGAAGATTCCCAACAGCGTTCCCCATCGCGTGGGCGTATTCGCAAACATAAAATGGTTTTTCAGATTTCTGTTTGCCGGCATTCTCAACGTAGGAAACTTCCGGATACATAACAGAATCGACATCAGCAACTTGGTTGTAGCGTTCGTAATGTACGGGACGTGATGTGTCTACCGAGTGGAGCCACTTGGATGTTGCCGAAAAGTTACTGCCAGGTCCAGCTTCGTTTCCGAGTGACCACATGATGACACAAGGATAGTTTTTTCTCGTCTCGTACATTCGACTTGTACGGTCAAGATGTGACTTCTCCCAAACGGGATTGTTTCCAAGAGAGCGCTCGAATGTGTAGCCCATTCCATGGGATTCGATGTTGGCTTCATCGACAACATACAGCCCGTATTCATTACACAGGTCATACCAGCGACGGTCATTCGGATAATGCGCATTTCTGACACAGTTAATGTTGAAGCGCTTCATCAACTGGATGTCCTGAATCATCCGTGTTATGGAAACGGTTCTTCCGGTATCTGGATCGTGTTCGTGGCGATTCACCCCAAGGAGCTTGACTGGGCGCCCGTTGATCTTGAATACACCGCCAGTCGTTTCGATCTTTCTGAAGCCCGTTTTCACAGCTACGAATTCCGAAAAAGTACCGTTCACCTTTACGGCAATTACCAGACTATAGAGATTCGGTGTTTCGGCCGTCCACTTCAGGGGATTTTTGAGGTTTACAGAGATCCGCGTCTGGTCCCGATTGTTACCGGCTGCATTAGTCGTATTCGTTACTAGGGATTCAGGTACACGTTTACCATTGGCATCATAGATGGCCATGTCAAAGCGCACTGATACATTGTTGGGTGTTGAGTTCTTTATTGTGAGTCCAACATCAAGACTCCCATCTGTGTACTTGGAATCGAGCTCTGACTTTACATCAATGTCGTCGACGGTAACGAGTGGCATCGCACGCAAGGTAACATCGCGGAATATTCCGGAGTATCGAAACATATCCTGATCTTCAAGATACGAACCGTCACACCATCGATAGACCTGTACCGCAAGAACATTCGTTCCCTTGACAAGGTGTTCCGTTACATCGAACTCAGCCGGCCCCTTACTGTCTTCCGAATAGCCGATGCGGTGACCATTAATCCAAACCCAGAACGCACTATAGACACCGTCAAAGCGAAGTCTAACCCGCTTTCCATCGAACGACGACGGGACGGTAAACAGCCTTCGATAGCTGCTCGTCGGGTTGTAGCGCTCATCAATGACTGGAGGTTTTGCCGGAAAGGGATACGTGATGTTTGTGTAGATTGGTATCCCGAAGCCCTGAAGTTCGACACAGGAAGGCACGGGAATCGTCTTCCATTTACTGTCATCGAATGTGGGGACTTGAAAGTCGACTGGTGCATCGGATGGCCGACTAGCCCACTTAAGCTTCCAGCTTCCATTGAGTGACTTAATCCACGGACTTTTTTCAGGAACGGCAGCAACCGCATCTTCAATCCGCGAATAGGAAGAAAACTCTGCCCGGGCTGGAAGCTTATTGATTCCAACAACCAACGGATCCTGCCATGGTGGCACAGACTGTTGCTGCGCATTACTGGGAACGCACAGCAACACAAGTGAGGCTGCCAACATGCCGATGAATCCATTGAGCAATTTCATGGGCTCAGTATATATCGACGACTTACGTGGTTGGTATTACCTAACGGTATTGGTAAGCGTCCCCAAACCTGACATCGATATACTAACAACATCACCGCTGACCATTGTGTAAGGCAGATCCGGGACGATACCGGTTCCGCTCATCAGAAACGCACCGTATGGAAAATCGAGTTCACGGAACAGCCAACTCACTAGGTCATCCACATGTCGCTTCATAGTTGCTGTGGATGCTTTTCCATCGAAGGCCAGCTGGCCATTCCTTTGAATTTGCAGCTGGATTTCAATCGTACGTAGGTCCGGCAGATTGAAATTTGCATCCAACAGGCGGATGTAGGGTCCAAGTGCACACGACCCGTTGTAAGACTTAGCCTGCGGGAGGTAGAGAGGATTTTCCCCCTCGATGCTCCTGCTGGAAACGTCATTTCCGATGGTTGCACCGATGATGTGTCCGCTGTTATTGGCTACAAGCGTCAGCTCAGGCTCAGGGACATCCCAAGTTGAATCCTGTCGAACGCGAATGCTGCCTAAGTGCCCTGTAGCTCTCCAGGGGGATGCCTTAAAGAACAACTCGGGTCGATCTGCATCGTAGACCAAATCGTAAAAATCGCCACCCTGTTTGGATTCTTCCATACGCGCATCTCTAGAGCGCTCGTACGTTACACCACTTGCCCAAATCTCCTGTTTGTCGATAGGAGCAACAAGCGTGGACCCAGGCGGCAGCCGGAACGAAGTCGTTGTCGCAAGCACGAAGTCCAATGGGTCTTCCGAACACAAAATGTCATCAAGATTCGTGTCCAAAACACGCTCGGTTCCATCCATGTTCACTGTCCACATCAAGTCGCCTTCATGCGACCGCCATTTTCGAAGTTCCATATTCGCACCTACCCGGCGGATGCCGGCTTTCTGATTAGTTTTTTCAACGATGTAAGAACGGGAATAACGACTGGTCCGGCCATCATCAAAATGCGAAAGGTTCCCCAAAATCTGTTCTTCCGCACCATCCGAAACAACTTAAAGACTCCGAGAACACGTCTCCCAGCAACGAGGGCAGTAACCAAACGCTTCAGTGAAAAACTGGAGCTGGACGCGCTTCGTCTCCTCTTTACGATGTTTGTGATGGACGAGACGTTTGCCAAGATTTGTCCAATCGATAGGCGTGTTTGGTTCATCACCCTGATGATGGACATCCCAAGTGTTTTACTAACGGATGTCAACGTCGCAACAGGATGAAGCAATCGCCTGATCGGGCTGTAAACGAGAACAATCGCGAATGCTGCGGTTACCATCACTAAGATCTGTATAAAAAACAGAATGATGATCAACTCGCTCACGGTTGGATAGCCTTTGATAAGGATGTTTCCGAGATGTTACTGTTCCATGTCGTTATCAACGCGATGTAGGACTTTACGACAGTTTGCTGTCCTCGCTTGGCTAACTGGACGGCGAGATCAACCCTCGGGCTAAACACACTGGATTGACTTAGTTTGGCGCTCGATGTAAGACAAGTACCAGCAGCGGTCGTATCCCCTTTTGCCATAAACGTGAGACCCTGTTCGTGCTGAAGCTCATGCCAGGCTCGGTAATGTTCTGATGTATTACCAGACTCGCGCTTAATGGCTGTCTGAAGGACCGCAAGGGACTCATCCAATCTGCCATCCAAACGCAAGGTTGCCCCGATTTTCGCCTGAATCTCACCATTGGGGCGCGTTGTAACGGGAATTCGTCTGTACGCAGCAAGAGCATCCGAATACTTGGCACGCTGCACAGCGATATCCGCCTTAAGCTCGATGAGTTCCCAGTCCTGACCTTTTGCAGGTAGTGAATCCAGAGTCGCGGCCGCATTATCTAACGCGCGACGCGAAACACTTCCGGATGTAAGGTTGGCACGGCTTAGATGGACACGTACGAGATTCAGTCTGGCAAGCCTCTTTTTAGGTTCATCCTCAAGAGTTTCCCAAGCTTCGGCCAAAACACTGCAGACACCTCTGTACGTAAGGTCTTCGGCAAGGGCTGGGTAAAGCAATCCAACGATATCCCCGGTAGGAAAATCCTCGATCAGCAAAAGCAACTTAGGCGTTGCTACCGGTCCCATCCCCTCATAGGCAATCTGGTTGACCAACTTTTGTACTGCAGAAACCTGACTCGGGGTCAGAGGTGGCTGAATCATTGGTTTTATTGACATCCTTCGCAATTGGGTTCCTGCGGTTATAATATCGGACGAGTAGGTTTGGTAGTTTTCAACGAAATATGCCTCGGGAAAAGTGGTTTGCTTAATGCGACGCGTACAGGACATTTTTGGTCGATTCACAAGAAATCTAGGTATCGATCTTGGCACTGCAAATACTTTGGTACATGTCCATGGTAAAGGCATTCTTGTACGTGAACCCTCGGTTGTAGCAGTTGACTCCAAGACCGGACAGATCCTTAGCGTCGGTTCCAGCGCAAAGCAGATGCTCGGCCGTACACCAGGTCACATTAGAGCCGTACGCCCACTCAAGGATGGTGTCATTGCTGATTTTGAGCAAACAGAGGCGATGTTACGCTACTTCATCGACAGATCAACGCGCCGCCAATGGTGGACCGCTCCACAAGTGGTTGTCGGTATACCAAGTGGTGTCACTGAGGTTGAACGACGAGCTGTTCTGGATGCGACTCGCAAAGCCGGCGCAAGAGATGCTTTTGTTGTCGAAGAGCCGATGGCGGCAGCGATTGGAGCTGGCCTTCGTGTCGAAGAACCACACGGGTGTATGGTGGTTGATATCGGTGGTGGAACGACAGAAGTCGCGGTCATCAGCCTTGCCGGAATTGTAACAAGTCAAAGCGTCCGTATCGCAGGTGAGAAAATCGATGAAGCTATTGTAAGTTTTGTCCGGCGCTACCACGGAATGCTGATTGGTGATCGAACGGCCGAAGAAATCAAGCTGACGGTCGGTTCCGCCTATCCGCTGCAGGAAGAAGTTTCGATGCAGATTCGCGGGCGTGACCTCATTAGTGGGCTGCCAAGACAAACAACACTGTCAAGTATTGAGGTACGCGAAGCGATAGCGGAACCAATTGCTCAGATTGTTGAAGCGGTCAAGCAGGCGCTGGAGCGTACTCCCCCAGAGCTCGCGGCCGACATCATGGATTCTGGTATTTGCCTCGCAGGTGGAGGGGCTCTCCTTCGAGGACTCGACGAACTCATTCATCAAGCAACCGAAATGCCTGTGTTTATTGCAGAAGATCCACTGACGTGCGTTGCGATGGGCTGTGGAATGATACTTGATGAAGTTGAGCGGGTCCCTGCGCTTCGTCATGCTCTGATTCACGCTAACAGTTAGGGATATACGTGATACGTCCAGCCAAATCAGGACCTGCACCCATTGCACCAAAGCGAATGCCAGCATTGATGCTAGTCCTTTTTGTATTTGGTTTGGTTTTCCTGATGGCAACCGTACAAGCCCGTCGTTCGGGAAGGTCGAACATTATTCTGGATGCGGTTGCAAGTGTGGCAAGTGTTATTTCGAGCGGCGGCAGGGACCTGATTGACTGGGGCGATCGTATGAAGCGCTCGCTTACATCAGGGTCGGAATTGCTTGTTGAGCGTGATCGGTTAGTCACTGAAAATGGACAGCTGAAACTCCAGATTGAGCGCTTAAGCCAAGTGGAGGCCGATTACATCAACTACCGCAACATCCTTGGGCTTCCAAATCTAAAGAAGGATACTGCAATCGTCGCCGATGTGAAATTTTGGTATCCATCCCTTGAAAGTGCCTCCATCTCGATCGACAACAGTAATCAGAAAATCGTCCGAAATAGTACCATACGCACGACACAGGGGCTGATCGGAAAAGTGGTAATCACCGGCCCATTCTTTGCAAAAGTGCGGCTCATTCAGGATCGCGATTCTCATGTTGGTGTTAAGATTTTACGAAGCGGAACGTTTGTCGGGACTGGGATTCTTGATGGTCGTGGGGCTAACAAAGAGCCTCTTCTTCACTATGTGCGCCCAGAGCTGATGCTCGCGCCAGGTGATCAGGTCGTTACCAGTGGAGAGGGTGGAGTGTTCCGCAGTGACATACCCGTTGGCACGATTCGGTCTACATCGCTTGCTGCAGGCGGAACCGAAAGAGTCGCTGTTGTTGCTCCTAATGCCGAAAATCCGGTGACCATCCGGACCGTCATCGCGCTTCCACCAATCGTTGGGTCTGACAGTGCTGAGGATAAACAATGAGATGGCAGGACGGACTAGCCATTCTCCTGATTATTCTGTCTGCGGGACTTCAATCGGCCATTTGTGGTGGCTCAGCGATGACTGCCTTGGTTAATTTGCCGATGGTGGCGCTGGCCTTGTTGTCTACGTACCAACGAATACATGTGCTTTCCCTTATGGCGGCCCTTGTGATTACCCGCCTGGCAATTGGGACAGAGAGCATTCCGATAACGTTGTTTCGTAGTATCATCGCGACATACTTGTCGGTAAAAGCAGGCATGACACTGATAAATCGCGGATGGCTGCTTGCTGTGATGACTGTCACAACGTGTTACTTGGTGGATATTCTCGCGGCAATCATTGCACATCCAAAGTATGTGTCAACGATTACCATGACGGATATCGTGGTTGCAGTGGTGTTTAATGCAGGTATTACCCTGCTATGTGCTATTCCATTGGAGCTTTACTATCGTAAGCAGCACATTCATGGTTTTTAGGCTTTTGGAGAATTAATGTCAAATCTTAGGTTCATCCCACTTGGCGGTGTCGGCGAAATCGGTAAGAACATGTATGTCTACGAGGTGGACAACGAGCTTCTTGTTGTTGACGCTGGGCTCATGTTCCCGGATGAAAAGCAATTTGGCGTTGACATCATCGTTCCTGACATACGGTATCTGGTAGAAAATCGTGACCGTATACAAGGAATCGTCATTACGCACGGTCATGAAGACCATATCGGTGCGCTAGGACACGTGATTGCACTTTTGGGACATATCCCAATCTTTGCTCCCCCACTGGCGGCGGCGATGATTAAGGGGCGGCTGCAAGAACGGCGGGTTCTCGACAGCACGACAATTACGGCATTTGGCCCAAATGATGTCGTCAAAATTGGTGGTTTCGAAATCCACCCGGTACGCGTCGCACACTCCATCCCTGATTCATTTGCGCTAGTTATTAAAACAGCTGCTGGGACGATTGTGCACACGGGTGACTTCAAGCTGGATCAAACGCCAGTCGATGGACAGACGTTCGACCTTCCGAAGCTTTGCCATCTCTGCGAAGATGGTGTCCTCGCTATTGTTAGCGATACCACTAATGTCGAACGGCCAGGCTTTGTTCCGAGCGAAAGAATCGTTGCCGATTCGTTCCAGAGAATCATTGCGGAAGCCCCGGGCCGGGTAATCATTGCATCGTTTGGAAGTCAAATCCATCGAATGCAAATGGCAATTGATGCATCCCGTCGCTACAGCCGAAAAGTAGCTGCGATGGGCCGTTCGATGGTCCAGAACATCGATATCTGTGTCGATCTTGGGTACATCAACTTACCGGATGAAATTCGTGTCCGAGCGGAAGACATCGATACGATCACAGACAAAAACCTTACGATCCTAACCACTGGGTCGCAGGGAGAACCCCTCGCAGGTTTGTCCAAAATGGCAAATGGCGAGCACCGTTTTGTCACGGTTCGTAAAGGTGACACAATTGTCCTAAGCGCAACCCCAATCCCTGGAAATGAAACTGCCGTTTGGACCATAGTCAACAAACTGGTCGCACTGGGTGCCAAGGTAATTTACGAAGGGATGATGCCTGTTCACGTAAGTGGGCATGGCTATGCGGAAGAACTCAGATTGGTTCTAAACCTGGTGAATCCACAGTATGTCATTCCAGTTCACGGTGAAAAGCGGATGCTTGCTCTGTATGCACGTAATGCCATTGAAATGGGCTGGTTACGTGATGATGTTTTCGAACTTGCCATTGGCGATGTTCTTGAGCTAAATGAAGTCCGTGGTCGCATTGTAGATAGAGTTGCCTGCGGTGCTGTGATGCTTGGCCAACGTGGAATGTATCCAGTCCACGAAGTTGTCATTAAGGATCGTCAGTTCCTTGCCGAGGGTGGCTTCGTCGTGTTGTCAATGGTCGTTGACCGGGAAACAACAGAGCTTATCGGTGGCCCTGAAGTCATTTCCAGAGGCGTTGCGTTTATGGAAGATGAGACTGATCTCGTCCTTGAGATTATTGACACTGTCGCTGGAATCTTCAAAGAGTCTGACCCGGATGACATCAGAATGGCCGAAAACGGCAGTGATTCCGGTCAAAGCACCCTGCCATATGCCATTCGTGTTCAAGTACGTAAACTGATTGAGAAGCGTACTGGTGTACGCACGAATGTGTTATCTACGATCATCTATGTGTAGAAGTGACATCCTCCCTTGGCTGATAAATCCGGGGGAGGATGTTCGTTGCAAACTGGAACCATTTATTAAAGATATGTTGCTACCAGAGAGCATCGTCAATACAAGCGATTTCCTGCCACAGGGTCATCTGGACGCGTTGGTTGCATGCGGCCTTGTCACTATTGTGTCTGCGCCAAGTGACATTTGGAATGTAAATGTCAGGTTTGCAGTTACAGAGCAGATTGCATTTGGATGTCTCGATACATGGTTTGTGATAACGCAACATTGGGGTGCATCGGCGATTGTAAATCGAAGTACCAAGGATGGTCTTGGACTTTTCTGGGATAGACAAAGCCTTATTGGTGTAGGTTTTGGTCATTTGCGACGCGGCGTTGCCTCCCTCAAAGCACAGCGCATTGGAAATGAGTTATCGGTAAGTGGATTTGCTCCATGGGTTACGGGCTCGGGATGGCTGTCGTGGGTTG
>Ga0255113_1000486_pt1 | contig 11902 bp, 10 predicted proteins | sample Law_Yuk_RepC_8h_FD_188473 | JGI IMG/M metagenome (GOLD analysis project Ga0255113, IMG submission 188473) | Freshwater microbial communities from St. Lawrence River, New York, United States - Law_Yuk_RepC_8h | ecosystem: Environmental > Aquatic > Freshwater > River | place: USA: New York... | reverse complement strand
GACAGGGCACCATCTATCCTGATGTTATTGAAAGCGTTAGTGTTCACGGACCTTCGCAAACCATTAAGTCGCATCATAATGTAGGTGGGCTTCCAGACACGATGCATTTATCGTTAGTAGAACCACTACGCTATTTATTTAAAGACGAAGTGCGTAAAGTAGGCCTAGAATTAGGCATTCCATCGGGCATGATTAACAGACACCCTTTTCCTGGACCGGGCTTAGCCATCAGAATTTTAGGCGAAGTGAATGCCGAAAAAGTGGCCTTACTGCAAGCTGCTGATGCTATTTATATCAATGCCTTAAAATCACATAATTTATATACAGAAGTTTGGCAAGCGGGCACTATTTTACTTCCGGTAAAAAGTGTTGGCGTAATGGGCGACGAAAGAACGTACGAGTTTACCGTTGCTTTAAGAGCTGTAACCTCTGTGGATGGCATGACCGCCGATTGGGCCCATTTACCTTACTCGTTTTTAGCGCATGTTTCCAATGAAATCATCAATCAGGTAAGAGGTATCAACCGGGTGGTATATGATATTAGCAGCAAACCGCCTGCTACTATTGAGTGGGAATAAAATAATTTGCAATGAAAAGAGGCCTGAAAATTACCGCAATATTTGTTTTACTGCTTTCCAGCTTTTACAAAACCAATGCACAATCCAGCTCCACTTTACAAGAACGCAAAACAATTATTGTATTTATTCCACTAGAAATCGACGGCGCCTTTAATGGTTCCGAATATATTTTAGGTAATAATAATTTACCTAAAACCATGTTACCCGGGCTCGATTTCTACAACGGCGTTATGATGGCCCTAGATTCGATAAAAAAAATAAATTCGTTACTTGATGTACGGATCATTGATGCCAAACAAAAAAGCAATCCGCTAACTACCTTACTCACTGATTCGAGTATACAAAAAACTGCTTTAATCATTAGTGCCATAACGAGCAGACCCGACACAAAAATACTTGCAGACTTTGCACTTGCGCATCAAATACCAATGGTATCAGCCATTTTCCCAAATGATGCAGGCGTTACCAATAATCCATTTTTTACCGTCCTGAACCCAACACTTAAAACACAGTGTGAGGCTATTTACAATTATATACAAACAAACTTTTCAAAAAATACCATTCTCTACCTCAAGAAAAAAGGAGCGACCGAAGATTATATTCAAAATATTATCGTAGACAAGAGTAGTAAAACCTCAAAATCATTTTTAAATATTGAACTAACTGATAGCGTTACCTTTTCTGATCTTGCACCTTATCTAGACTCTACCAGACAAAATATTTTGTTGTGCGGCAGTTTAAAAGAAAGCTTTGGAGCAGCAATTATTAAATCGATCAACGAAAATCCTGCATATAAAGCTATCGTTATTGGCATGCCCACATGGGATGGCGAAAAATCGCTCAATGTTGCAAACGTCGAAATTATTTATGCAAGCCCTTATTTTTTTGATGGAAACGAAAAATTATTTAAGCAATTAACAGCTGCCTACAAACTTAAATACCTTGGCCGCCCTAGCGATCAATTTTTTAAAGGTTATGAGAGCATGCTGTATTTTACCACTAGCTTATTTACAAAACAAAAGACAGTTTTTAATAGCTTTATATTAATGCCGGTTTATAATGCTGACAGTAAAAGTCAGGTAGATTATTTAGAGAATAAAAATCTATACTTTTTTAGAAAACAAAATGGACAAATCAAATCGGCCAAACCTAACTCCTACTAGGCCTTAATGGATTTTTAGCTTTCAGCTTTACATAATCCAAGAAGTAAATGAGCTTACATGTAATTTCATTGCCGAGTGGCTGTTGAAACACCGCTCTGGCATTACTCGTATAGTTTTTATGCGACTCCAATGGTATATTAAAATCGGCACCTAACCAGTTTTTCCATCCTATAATAAAACGGCTGCCATAGGCAAAGTCCCAAGTGTAAAACATATCAATATTAAAGACATTGAAATTTTGATTTTTCCCCGGCATAAAAGAGGTTTCGGTGATACCTCCACTAGGTGTAACATTAAAAAAGGTTTCATATTCTACCTTACTCCAATAGTGTCTTGCACGTGCAGATAAATTCATACGTGCATTAAAATTATAAATACCATTTACAATACTAGTAAGCGTTGTTACTTTTCGTCTACCGGCAATAGGCACGCCCGCTGCATTTCTGAAAGCATACCCATACTGACCATTGTCTTCATCTCGCTTTACATCAATATCTAAACTAAAATGATCATTGAATCTATAACGAGGTGCAATATTTAAACTGATATAAGCATCATCATAAATAGGAGACTCTGCGAAACCTGCGTTGTACCTGAAAAAAAACTGTTTTCGACTATCAGAACTACCCGCAATGCTTGCATACCAATATCCTGTTCTTTTTATCATGACGCCTGCGGTGCGCATTTCAAAATAATCATGCGTCCATTGAGGTTGTACGTTTACTGTTACAGATGCATCCCAGAAATTCTTAAAAAACCAAAAAGCCCTCGTTTGAATTTCAAAATTGGTAAATACATTGGGCTTGTACAAGTATGATGGACGAAGGGTTAGCGTATAACTAGATTGTAAAAACTTTTTTGTAGGCTTAAATTGGTTGTAGCTAATTCTAGCGATACCTGAAAACTCGTTAGGCGCTAACAAAAAACCCATATCATTTGGGTCATATCTATCTGACTCAATATTGGTATGCAATAAATACTGAATCTTGCCACTCACTTTAGCAAATGCTAATAAACTTTTAAATCCCGTATAACTATCAACCCCAGAAATAGCACTCACTCTTCCATTCCAGATAAGCTGATGGGTATTGGTTTTATCAAATAAACTCGCATCAAGCCCAGTAACATTGGCGTTGCGAGACCCTCCACTCCTCCAAACATTACTATTGGTTAATGTAACGGATGACCTACCCGAAAGGGCCTGATCAAGCACTAGAATATTATAATTGGTTAATGGACTGGTTTCGTAATTTGTTTTTACACCCGTTGTTTTATCTAAAACCGTTGCAGTTGTAGGAGCAACAAGTGCATTAAAAACACCAATGCCTAGTTTCTTTTTATTTCTTCCAGAAAACTTTGTCGCATTGTATAATTGTGAAATACCTGGGTTTGAAACAATCGATAAATTACTATTGTTAGCCACTTTACGATTAACTGCATAATAACCATCCGGTGTAGCACCAATTCGCCTAGAATACAAGAGATTGGATTTATTAAATAACTCAATCCCTTCTGTAAAAAAAGGGCGATTTTCTTGAAATTGAATTTCGTACGGCGATAGATTTAGGACCACATTATCAGAAACTACTTGTCCGAAATCCGGTATAAGTGTTGCATCTAAAGTAAAACTTTCATTGACACCATATTTCACATCCATTCCGCCACTGCGTAAAAAAGTATTAGTAGTGGCCCTGTTGGCATAGGGTACCGTTCTTGATCCAGCAGATATATAAGGTAACAACGATAGCCTTAATGGTGGAATTATATTTTGTAGCCCTGTAACATCGCCAAACTGATTAACATAACCATTTTGATTGGGGTCAATTTTATTCCAATACGCATTTTCATTACTTCCCCTGTCATAGCGTTCAAAATTGACACCCCAGTCTTGTATTTCTTTTTTTGAAAAACGAAGAGCCGCATAAGGTATTTTCATTTCTACTGACCATCCATTTTGATGCATTTGAACTTTGCTTTCCCAAACAGCGTCCCAAGAATAATCGGATGGTGGACCAAACTGGCTACTCAAATTAGGAAGCAGTCTTGCATCTGATTGAACATTGCGTGTTGTTACTAAAAACTGAACCGCATTTTGATCATCATTATAGGTATCAAAAAAAACAGCAAAATAATCCACGTCTTTGCGCTGCTCTCCATCCCTTGCTGTTAATTGCTTTCTAATATTTTGAGGCTTATTATATAAAAAAGCGCCAACATAAATAGCCTGATCGTCATATAAAATTGAAACCTTACTCATATTAGATGCAGCAGCACCCAATTGAGGACTTAATTGAATAAAATTAACAGCGGTATCAGACTGTGCCCATATAAGCTCCTCTAATGCACCATCTATTTTAATGGTCGTGTTAATTTTTAAGGCTGCAATTTTTTTAGGTTGCGCAAAGCCAGCACTCGCCCATAAAACCAAAAGAAAAACGATAATTATTTTGCGCATATATATAAAATGGGGCAAAAATAGACGAATCTACCTTTGCCCCATTAAAAAAAGTACCAATGGTTAAAATAAAGAAACTAAAAGACCTCGTTTAATTGAGTTTACTTTTTAGCGTACTCACCTGCTCTTGTAAATTATTAACCATGCCGGCTAACTGGTTTACATCCCACCTAGGTACCGCACTGGCTTTTTGCAAAATATACACGGCCTTCCAAACCTCTAATACATCCTCTGCATTTACATGGTATGGCTCGTACTGCGGATTATCACTAATGAGCGTGAGGTTGTTCTTTTTTTCGTTGTCGCGTACAATACGCTTGTATACCACACCTTCACTTTTAGAAAGCACTACATAGGTATTACTATTTTTTACCTCATCAAAGTTTTCTACTTTTTCTCCTACAATTACACTACCACTTGGGGTTGGCAACATACTATCCCCCACTATTTCAAAGGCACGGTATTGACCCGGCGCTAACATAGGGAGTGTGAAAGTATTTAGCTCGTCTACAAATTCAGGATCTGCGAAGCCCGCTAAATAACCAGCTGCCGCTTTTACCGGTACAAAACTAATTTGAGCACTCTCGGCAATCATTTTTAATTGCCTGCGGCTTTCGAGGTAAGAAACCCCCTTTGGCGTACTCCCCGTAAGGTCTTGAAATAAGAAGTCCTCTAAACTGAGCTTGAACAAAGAACAAATGGCTTCCATTACCTCTAAACGAGGCTCGGCACGCTCTTCTTCGTAGGCGCCAACAAGGCTTCTTTTAATATTTAGCTTGTTTGCAAATTCTTCCTGGGTCCAACCACGCTGCTTGCGCAAGTGACGTAAATTTTTTCCGGCGTTTGACATAACTAATTGATTTAGCTGCAAAATACTAATAATTTTAGTATTACCAAATTTATTTTTAGTATTTTTTTCTATTTGTATCTTGCACCCATGGCAAAATCAGCGAAAACAAAGGAAATCCCTACTATCTTAATAACAAACGACGATAGTGTATCCGCCCCAGGCATTAAAGCCCTGGTAGAAGCCGTTAAAGGCCTAGGACGCATTGTGGTAGTGGCACCAGATAAGCCCCAAAGTGGCATGGGACACGCTATAACCATTGGTCACCCCCTAAGGCTTCAAAAGCTCCATATGTTTGATGGCGTAGAAACCTATAGCTGCAGTGGCACGCCTGTAGATTGTGTGAAACTTGCTGTAGACGTTGTATTACACAAAAAGCCAACTATTTGCCTGAGTGGCATTAACCACGGCGCCAACCACTCTATCAATGTTATTTATTCTGGTACTATGTCGGCAGCGCTCGAAGCGTCTATCGAAAGCATTCCAAGTATTGGTTTTTCATTACTTGATTATAGTATCGAAGCCGATTTTTCTGGTGCACAAAAATACGTGCGCATTATAGTAGAAAAAATGTTGGCTGGCAAACCACTGGACAAACACCTTTGTTTAAATGTAAACATCCCTGCTGTAGATGAAAAATTAATTAAAGGAATTAAAATTTGTAGACAGGCGTATGCTAAGTACGAAGAAAAGTTTGATCAAAGAAAAGATCCACACGGGAAAAAATATTATTGGCTAACCGGCGAATTTAAAAATTTAGAAACCGGCAAAGACACCGATTCATGGGCCCTTAAACATAATTATGTAAGTGTGGTACCTGTGCAATTTGACCTTACACACTATGGCCTTAAAAAGACCCTAGAAACAAAATGGAAATTATGATATTTAAAAGAGACGATATAAAACTTGGAGTTATCCTAGGTTGCTTAACCCCTATTATAGGACTTTTTGGCTATTACTTTTACAAATTTAGCCGCTTTACGATTGCCGAATTTTTTGAAGTACTTATTTTACAAAAGTCATTACTAACAGCGATAGTAAGCCTTTGCCTCATTTGTAACGCGGTTGTATTTACGCTATATATCAATGCGCAAAAAGACAAAACGGCTAAGGGCGTATTTATTGCAACTTGTTTGTATGCATTAGCGTCCTTAGCCGTTAAGTGGTTTTTATAGATTTACTTTTTTCTTGGTGGTAATTTTAATTACTCCGTCCTTAGCTTCAGCACCGTATTCCTTAATTGCTGATTCGCCTTTTAATACCTCAACCGACTTGATTTGATCTGGAGAAAGTGCATCTAGTTCTTTCTTTGTTTTTTTCTCGCCGTCAACTAAAATCAAACTAGGAGACTCCTTAAATTCTGAACCTACAGAAAATGTAACGCCAGATTTTTTACCGGCTTCAACAAGGCCCTTTTCCATAAATTGGATATCCTTTAAATTATTAGACTTCAATAAAACAGTTTTCCCATTTAATTGTACCGTATCGGAAATAATTATTACACGCTCTTCCAATACTTTTGAATTATCTAATGGCACTCCCCTAACAACAATCCTGCCTGTTGCTGGAGCGTCTTCACTTCCCCCTTTTTTGGTTGTGATTTGCACCACACCGCCTTTACCTTTTTCTCCAAAAACTGCAATAGCAGATGCATCTTTTAAAATATTAATGGACTCAATTTTATTTGGATCAATCACTTTCATTACAGACTCGGAAATAACTTCTCCATCTAAAATAAATAGCGGCTTTTGACCATTACTAGCGCCACCTGCAGCATCCATTTTAATAACAACAGATTTATTGTTTCCTTTTGAAGCAATTAAGGTGTCCTCTGGTGAAATTTTATATCCTTGAACAATCATCACTTTTTTAGTAGTGTCCATCATAGAAACTGGAGCTATTATTTTTTCTTCTTTTGTTCTAAAAGAAAATAATAAAACAACAATTGATAACAGAGGAAGTACAACTATTCTTCTAGCATAGCTGAAACTTGGGTTTTTAACATTGGTAAGCATTTTTAATCTTCGTTTAATGGGTGAAAAAAAGAATGGATTGGTGAGTGGAAATTGCTGACTAGGATAAGCCGTTGTCAACAACATTTGAGCCAAGCTGGCAGTATCTCCATGTTCTACCGATTTTTTATCGGCAATAAATTCATGGATCATGTCCAACTCTTTTTTGAGTAGCCAAAAGAAAGGATTGAACCAACCCGCAATCAAATTTAACTGTATCACTATTTTATCAATAGAATGATACTGTGTAACATGCGTTAACTCATGTTGCAAAATTTGCTTGCCAGCAGGTGTTTGGATATCAATTTCGGCATTCCAAAAAATATAACTAAAAAATGAAAAAGGCGTCCCCTTTTCGCGCGTCATCACTAAATAAAATTGTTGGAGGTTATTGCATTCATGCGACTTATACATTTTATAGATTCGGAAGAGTGCAAACACCATTGCAGTTGCTAAAAAAAGTGAAACCGCAACATAAATATTGGACAAAATCGACAACCAGTTAAATGATGCTTGTTTACTAGCAAGTAACGCTTCAACATTTGTATTTCCAGCTGCCACAACATGCAATAAATCTATTTGTTGTATACCCGCATGCTGCTGCTCCCAAACAATTTTAATGAGTGGCACTATCCATGAAACTAGTGCAACGCCTAGCAAATAAAAGCGGTTGTATTGATGAAATTTTTTATTACGCAGTACCAGTAAATAATACACCATCAAAACAGCACTACATACAAGCACTTGTAAAAGATAATAGAGTGTAGGATACATGACTTAGTTTTTTGATTGTTTTAACTGATCCAATAAAAGCTCCAACTCACTAACACTGATTTCCTTTTGCTGTAACATACAAGAAACGGCTTCACTAAAAGAGCCTTCAAAATAAGCATCCACGAGTGATTTTATGGAGCTAGTAGAATACGCTTCTTTACTAACGAGTGGAAAATAACGATGCACCCTACCCATCGCTTCTACACCTATATATCCTTTGTCAACGAGTATTTTTACAAGCGTTGCCACCGTGTTCGTATGCGGTCGAGGCATCGGATACGACTCCACAATATCTTTTAAATAGGCACTGGATAATTTCCACACCTGCTGCATCACTTGCTCTTCTGCTTTTGTTAATGGTTTCATGCGACAATTACATTTGAAACACAATGCTAAAACTATTTTTTTAGTTTAACAACTAAATTTTTAGTTTTTTAACTATTTTTTTAGTTTTATTAACATTTTGGGCCATCTAACGTAAATTGCAAGAAGCCTATGAAGTACTATATCATTGCAGGAGAAGCCAGTGGAGACCTACACGGCAGCAACCTCATAAAGGAAATTAAACATTTAGATCCTGCGGCCAGCATTAGAGCATGGGGCGGAGACCTGATGAAGGACGCAGGTGCCTCTCTTGTAAAGCATTACAGAGACCTCGCCTTCATGGGATTTCTGGAAGTGATCAAAAACCTACCCACCATTTTACAAAACATAAGATTTTGCAAGCAAGATATAGAAGCTTGGCAACCCGATGTACTCGTATTAATAGACTATCCAGGTTTTAATTTACGCATTGCAGATTGGGCAAAAAAACACGGATTCAAAGTGGTGTATTATATAGCACCGCAGGTTTGGGCATGGAAAGAAAACAGGGTGAAAAAAATGAAAGTATGCATCGATAAAATGTTTTGCATACTCCCTTTTGAAAAAGAGTATTTTAAAATTAAATGGAATTGGAATGTGACCTATGTGGGTCATCCACTACTACGTGTAATTGAATCTTTTAAAAGTACCAACCCACTTGTTACAGAAAATAAAAAAGTAATTGCATTATTACCAGGAAGCAGAAAACAAGAGATTATTAAAATGCTTCCCATAATGTTAAGCGTAACGCCACATTTTCCCAACTACACATTTATGGTGGCGCAGGCACCAGGGCAAGACGCTCCTTTTTATAACCGATTTTTAATGGGTTACTCTAATGTAACACTTATTAAAAACAGCACGTACGACTTGCTCACAATAGCTGACGCGGCCCTAGTAACCAGTGGTACCGCCACACTTGAAACCGCACTATTTAAAGTACCAGAAGTCGTGTGCTACAAAACCAGTAAGTTCTCTTACCAAATTGCAAAGTGGCTAGTAAAAATTAAATTTATATCGCTAGTGAATCTGATTATGGACAAAGAAATTGTCCAAGAAATCATTCAAGAAAATCTAACAGAACAACATTTAACAACTGCACTTCGCAATATCACAGAAAATGAAGCCAAAAGAAAAGAAGTGATGGATAATTACCAATCGTTGCATACACTTCTTGCAGCAGGTGGCGGAGAGGCTTCAGCAAAAGTTGCCAAAGAAATTATGGCACTTGCAGGACCAAAATTATTTATTCAGGAGGGGTAAAATCAGTGACTTAAACAAAATAATAAGTACTGCCATCAAAAACATAAGAAGCGAAATACGGTTCATACCATGCATATACTTCATCCATTGAGTGCGCGGCTCGTTAGGGTCTCTTTTTGAAATAAAGAGATACTCTTTTAACTGTTTGAAAATACCCATACCATTAATTTAACACAAAGATACAACGCTATTAAATAATAAACACTTTAGCCGTATTGTTGTTATACTGTTTAGACTATACCTTATGAAACGTACCTTACTACTAGTTACCTGCTTAATACTAATCTATAATTGGGCAAACGCACAAATAAACCCTGCTAAAATTGATATCATTAGGGACAGCTTTGGCGTGCCTCATATTTTTGGCAAAACCGATCCGGATGTAGCATACGGGCTTGCTTGGGCACATGCAGAAGATGATTTTGTAACCATTCAACAGTCATTAATGGCTGGAAAATCCATGCTAGCGCAGTACCAAGGTAAAAAAGGCGCTTCCATAGATTATATCATTCACTTATTGCGAATTCCAGAACTCGTAGCCGAAAAATACGAATCGGACCTTAGCCCTGCTTTTAAAAAACTATTAGAAGGCTATGCAGCCGGGCTCAACGCATACGCTACTGCACACCCCAAAGAAGTACTACTTAAAAAAATATTTCCAGTTACGCCAAAAGACATGGTACAATATTCGGTGCTTCAACTTTGTGTGCTTTCTGGCGCAGACAAAGCATTAAGTTCCATTTTTGGCGGCACTGTGCCACTGCTCGAAAATTATAAAACGGCAGGTAGTAACGCATTTGCATTTAATAGTGCAAAAACCACCGACGGTCAAGTATATCTAGACATCAATGCACACCAACCACTAGAAGGGCCTGTAGCATTTTATGAAGCGCATTTATCAAGCGAAGATGGCTGGAATATTATTGGCGCTAATTTTCCGGGTGCCCCCTGCATCTTACATGGCTGCAATGAATATTTAGGATGGGCACACACCGTAAATGCACCGGACAAACTAGACGTGTATCAATTAGAAATGAATCCTGCAAACAAATTACAATACAAATTTGATGGCAAATGGGAAACACTTGAAGCAAAAACGGCGCCCCTTAAAGTAAAAGTTGCTGGCGTTATTGTACCACTTAGTAAAAAAGCATATTGGAGTAAATACGGACCAACTATTATTACACCAAGAGGCGTTTTTTCTATTCGCATGCCTGCTCAAATGGACATTAGAGGACTTGAGCAATGGTACGCTTTTAATAAGGCTAAAAACTTTACAGAATTCAAAAAAGCACTTGACATGCTTGCCATTCCAGGTTATAATATTGTTTACGCAGACCGCTACGATACTATTTTTTATATTAGTAACGGACGCATCCCGGTAAGAGATAAAAGTTATAATTGGAAAGCAACATTACCTGGTAATACGAGCAAAACACTTTGGACAGAACTACATCCACTATCCAATTTACCCCAGGTACTGCAACCAAAATCGGGTTATGTTTACAACACCAATCACTCTCCTTTTCATAGCACAGAAGGCACAGACAACCCATTGGTAAAAGATATTACAATGGGTTACGAAACCCTAGAAAACAACAGGAGCATGCGTTTTGACGAACTCGTACAACCTTTAAAAAAAGTGAGTTACGAAGATTTTAAACGTATCAAATTTGATAGGCAATTCCCTTCGTCCTTTTATTACCCGAGCAAAATAGATAGTGTATTTTTATTAAACAGCACCGAATTCCCGGATATTGCAGACATTATTACGCAACTTAATAACTGGAATAGAAATTCAGATGCAGAAAGTATTGGCGCAGGCACTTTCTTTTTTGTACAGGCCGCTGCTAATAAAAACAAAGCACTTTATTTACAAAATAAGTTTATCAGTAAAACACTCGCCGCTCAACTTTTGAGAGAAGCAAAACAAACCATGCTCAAAGATTTTGGTAAAACAAATATTGAACTTGGTGAAGTACAAAAATTGGTGCGTGGTACAAAAGAAATTCCACTTCCAGGGTTACCTGATGTACTTGCCCCTATGTACTCTGTTCCTTACAAAGATGGTAAATGGAAAGGTAATCAAGGTGATGCTTACATAGAACTCGTAAGGTTTACAAAAGATGGCCCACAAATTGAATCACTCAATGTATATGGTGCTTCTGCCAAAAAAGATTCGCCACATTACACCGATCAAATGGAAATGTTTACGCGTCAGCAAACAAAAAAGATGACCTTAAATAAAGCAGAGGTATACAAAAATGCTAAAAGTATTTATCATCCACAGTAAAGACCTACTTCAAAAAAGGTGCTAAATGCGATGTGATTTGTTTGGTTTCAATAATAAAACCATCATGCCCATAACTCGAATCAATTTCTACTAATTGTACATTTGATAAATGAGCTGCCATAAAACGCTGTTCATCTAGTGGACATAAAATATC
>Ga0255113_1000484_pt1 | contig 11956 bp, 12 predicted proteins | sample Law_Yuk_RepC_8h_FD_188473 | JGI IMG/M metagenome (GOLD analysis project Ga0255113, IMG submission 188473) | Freshwater microbial communities from St. Lawrence River, New York, United States - Law_Yuk_RepC_8h | ecosystem: Environmental > Aquatic > Freshwater > River | place: USA: New York... | reverse complement strand
GCGCTAACTCATTGGGTTTACCAGGTGAGCCAGTCACCCATCTACAAGAAATGCTTCTTCGCAGTGGCCTAGATGATTCCTCAAATGCCCAGCACTTTGACGAATACCTTGCCCATCTCGTCATGTCGGCCAAAGGCGACGACTTGGCGACTCGCATGGTATTTCAACGCATCTTGCCAGGATTGATTTCGATGGCTATGCGCCGAGCCGCACTGACCCGTGGTGGTTTGCCAGCAGCTTTTGATCTCGTGGCATCATCTGCATGGATTGTGATTCGCCGATTCCCGATTGAACGTCGTTCGCAACGAGTTGCCGCGAACTTACTCATGGATATTGAATATCAAGCGTTTGTTCGCGAGCCGCGGCTCAAAAGAAATCGGTCAGAACTTCATTTCACGCCCGATGGTCTGCTCGGAATTGAATTTGAAAGATTTCGAGTTGGTGAAGTTGACATTGACCCAGTCGGAGACTCTGCGTCTCTTGCTCTCTTGTTTTCTGAACTCGAGAAAAAGGGATTAAATGAGAACGATATTCAGATGTTGCTCGCCGTATGCCATGACATCAACTCAGTAGAGATTGCGCCGTTCTTGCAGATCAAGCCACGCAGTGTTCGCAATCGTCGAGAGCGCGCACTCAGCAAGGCCCGTGAGGTGCTCTTAGAAATTGACCACTCAGAAAAACCTGTTTAACGGTCGGGCAAATCTTCGTATCCTGCATCGCCAGGCATCAGTAATGCCTCGATGCGACCGTCATCACGCCATTTAACCTTCGGAAGAAGTTTTGGCGGTACACCAATGGTTCCTGCCGCAGCCATGATCGCGTCAACTGACGAATGTGCGGCTAAGAATTCAAGGTTTGCAACAGTGGGCGGCAACATTAAAAGTTCACCCGCTCGTGAGCGATGTAAAGCGTCGCTTGGTGTCACCCACAAACTGCCAATCGTTTCTTTGTCGTCGTGCAATGGGGTTTGATCGTCGGGCATTGCAACCACAAAGAAGCGCGTGTCAAAACGACGTACTTCACCAAAGGGGGTCACCCAATGTGCGACCCATAGTAACTCTTCGCTTTGTGCTATCAGGTTTTCTGCCGTCAACACACTTGTCATGCTGCGCTCTCCGGCATGAACTGTGTGCCGATACGTCGTAAAGCGTTCGTATGATTTTGGGTCATCAAAACGCACGGTCGCACCTGTCGGTGTTCGGGCTAACAGCACGCCAGCTTCTTCGAAGCACTCGCGTATTGCAGCAATCTCATACGACGAGTCTTCGGCATCAACTGCTCCACCTGGAAAGACGTACATGCCACCAGCGAACGCCGCTTTAGTTGTTCGGCGCATCATGAAGACTTCAACACCCTGCTCATCGCTTTCGCGCAAGAGCATCACTGTCGCTGCCGGCTTGATCGCAACACTTGACGGATCAAAATCTTGATTTTGCGACATCAGTTATTCCAGCTCGCCGCGGGGTTCTTCAACATCGACGTCGATGTAATCACCTGAGGCATAGCCGCTATGTTGCTGGCCACCTGGTGCAGAACCAGGGAAGCCAGTTGAGAAAAACATACCGCCCTTCTTGGCCCGCTTCATCAGGTACTGGCGAAACACTGAACGTGTCACCGGGAACAACATCAAGATGCCGAAGACATCTGACAGAAAGCCCGGAGTGAGCAACAATGCGCCTGCACCAAGAATCAATACCCCATCAACCATCTCTTTTGTTGGAATCTTCCCTTGAGCAACCGCTTGGTTGAATCGACTCCAAACGCGCATTCCTTCGCGTTTAACCAGCCAACTCCCGATGAAGCCAACAGCAATCATGAGGCCCAAAGTGTTGAAAAAGCCGATGGCCCCGCTCATCTGAATGATGGTGTACAGCTCGGCGATGGGAGCCACGATGAACAACAAGAACAAGATCACGTACTCACCCTAGTCAGCGTGTGATCACAAGAGATAGCGTCATCTTTAATGACTTCTCGGCCACCCAGCGTTGATTCTTTGGCACGTTCACTTGCCCACATCGGATTGCCACATCCGTTGTTGGTCGACGCCGCGCGCCAAGCCATCGCTGCCGGCAACCCTGATTTAGCCGAGCACATAGCCAACGACATTGCTCAGTGTTTGTTGGTTCCAGTCATTAACGCGGCCGGAGTAATTGCCCACACCAACCTCGGTCGTTCTCCGGTTGCGCATTCGCAATCGGCTCGCGCCCAGAATCTCGAATTTGATTTACGTATCGGTCAGCGCGGCAGTCGCCAAGCCGGCATCGGACAATTGGTCGCCCGCGCTTGCGGCGCCGAGTCGGCAATGGTCGTCAACAACAATGCCGCCGCAGTCATGTTGGTACTGGCCGCTCTCGCCCACGGACGTGATGTCGCGGTGAGTCGCGGCGAGAGCGTCGAAATTGGTGGAGGCTTTCGAGTTCCTGAAGTCATGGAACAATCTGGCGCACGGCTACTTGATGTGGGCACAACCAATCGCACGCGCCTTGCCGATTACCGCAAAGCCATCGATAAAAAGTCCACTGATGTAGCACTAGTTCTCAAAGTGCACCCGTCAAATTATCGGGTTGAAGGTTTCGTCGAAGAAACTTTGGTTGATCAACTTTCGACTCTTGGTGTCACTGTCGTATCCGACATTGGTTCGGGATTGCTTGATGCCGCGTGTCCTTGGCTCAGCGATGGTCCACCTTCGTGGCTCAACGGCGAACCCGCCGCAAAACAAACATTGTCTGCTGGCGCCGACCTCGTGACATTTAGTGGCGACAAATTGATGGGTGGCCCTCAGTCTGGATTCATTGTTGGGCGACGCGACTTAGTCGACGCCTGCGCCGCCCATCCCCTAGCCCGCGCTCTGCGACCCGGCGGCTTAGTTTTGTCGTCGTTACACAACACACTGCTGTCGTATCTTGCTCGTACCGCACAAAATGACATCCCCTTCTGGCGAATGGCGACTACGCCAGTTGGCGCACTACGAACTCGTGCACAATCAATCGTTGCTGAAACTGGCGTGGGTCAAGTAGTTGACTGTGAGTCTCTTCCCGGTGCCGGCAGCGCACCAGGTATCACGATCAATTCAGTGGGAGTCTCAATTGATGGCGATCATCTCGTTGCGCTGCGCAACTGCCAGCCACCAATCATTGCGCGCGTGAAAGATCGCACGACCATTCTTGATTTACGAACCGTCGACCCAAGCGATGATGCAGTGTTGATTGAGGCACTCAAGAAAATCTGCTGACATGCGCATCATTGCCACCGCCGGCCATGTTGATCATGGCAAGTCAACATTGATTCGCCGACTCACTGGCATCAACCCCGATCGTTGGGTCGAAGAACAAGAACGTGGATTAACGATCGATCTGGGATTTGCTCATATGCAATTACCCAGTGGCGAAAGCATCGCCTTCATTGATGTTCCTGGCCACACCAGATTCATTGGCAACATGCTGGCCGGGGTTGGCGGAATCAACGCCTGCATCTTGGTCGTTGATGGTCACGAGGGTTGGAAACCTCAAACCGAAGAGCACTTACGAATTCTTGAACTCGTTGGAGTCAAACATGGATTGATCGCGCTGACCAAGATCGATCTGTGCGATGCCGATGATCGCGAACTCGCAACAATGGATATTGCCGACCATGTCGCCGGCACTTTCTTGCAAGATGCGCCCGTGATCGGTTTGAGTGCAACGTCTGGTGAAGGACTCAATGAATTCATTGCTGCTCTTGATGTGCTCTCGCAGCAAAGTGTGCCATCAAGTGATCATCAACGACCTCGATTGTTTATTGATCGAGTTTTTGCGGCCAAAGGTAGCGGCACGGTTGTCACCGGAACACTGACCGATGGTTCGTTTTCGATTGGCGACAATGTGATCATCACACCTTCTGGTCGAGAAGCCAAGATTCGTGGAATTCAAACTTTAGGTCAGGCAGTCGAATCAATTGACCCTGGTCACCGTGTCGCACTCAACCTGTCGGGGATCGAACATTCAGAACTTCTTCGCGGCAATGTGGTGATCAAAGACAACAACTGGCATCTCTCTGATCGTGTTGATGCATCACTTCAAGTATTGACTTCCTTGAGCCATGTCGTTTCGCGGCGTGGAGCCTTCACCGTGCATATCGGTTCGGACGAAATACCGGCACGGGTGCGAGTGCTCGGACCAGAATCAATTGCTCCTGGTAACCAAGGTTTGGTTCGCCTGCACCTCGCACGAGCAGTGCCACTACTTCCCGGAGATCGGTTTGTTCTGCGCGAAAGTGGACGATCTGAAACCGTTGGTGGTGGTGAGATTCTTGATGTTGCGCCTAAGTTGCCAGCTTCTCGCGCCCAGCCCTCACGCTCGGTTGAACGGGTGATTGCCGAGCACGGTTGGATTCAGGCTGATCGGCTGGCTCTTCTGACGGGTGAAAAATGTGAACCACAATTCGGTGAGTGGATAGTTGCTCCTGAAGTTCTTGCTTCAACAATTGCCACGATCGAATCGCTGATCGCCAAAGGTGGTGACGGTGGCATCGATTTGTTGTCGCTCGATGAACGCCAACGTTTGGTAGTAGCAACTCTCCCGCAATTGTCAATCAAAGAAGGCCGGATCACCATCGCTGGCATCCATGATCCGCTACTTGATCATCCCGTCATTGAACGTCTGGCCAAAGAGGGCTGTTCACCTACCGCACCAACTGGAATCACACCACCTGAACTGCGTCGGCTCGCTAAAGCTGGTCTGCTCTTCGAACGAGAAGGCGAATGGTTCCATATCTCGGCACTCGACACTGCTCGCGCTGTTGCCGCCCAGCTCTTACAAACAAACCCCGAAGGTTTCACGATGTCGCAGTTCCGTGAAGCACTCGGCGTCACCCGCAAACACTCGGTCCCCTTGGCCGGCGAACTTGATGCGCGAGCCATGACACGCCGCCGTGGAGATGTACGAATCGCTGGGCCAAAGATCTAGATCAAATTGATATAGCGAAAAGTCAGGTTGATGCGCGGCTCAACAAACTTTTTGGTCTTTGGTATGTCATGCATCCAGCAGGCCTGCGACAAACCACTCATCACCAACAATGATCCAGATGCCAAAAAAACTTGCTGTAACTCTTTCGTCTCGCGATGACGTAGACGAAAGTTGCGTTCGGCTCCGAAACTCACCGAAGCAATGACCGGCTCGCCACCAAGTTCGGGTTCATCATCGGCGTGTAAACCCATCGAGTCTTGGCCATCGCGATACAGGTTGACTAGGACCGAGTTGAACTGAGTAGCGGTTTCCTCTTCACACCGTTGTTTGATTTCGAGCAACGTCGGCGTCATTGGACGTGGATCAAGCGTGATTCCGGAATACGAATATGCCAAGTCGCCATACCAACAGGCCAGTCGCGGTTGTGGAACTTCTTTACCAAACAAGATGATGTTGCGCGCCTCCCACGGGGTTTCATCCAGGATTGAACGAAACATCCGATCGCAATCAACAGAGTTGAAAAATCCTGGGCGATACAACGCGCTGCCGTCGTGAGGCAACAGTTCCTGAGGTTGCATGGGGGGCTCATCAAAAAGTCTCATACGGCCACAGATCTCTAGGGCATAGGAAGATCGGCAAATTGCGATTCAATAATTGAGCGATCTTCGAGGTCGCTGATTCCGGCAATCAGTTGAACCGTCACCATGTACACATCGCCATAGCGCTCGTCATCAGCATTCAACAACGCGCGCGAATAGCCCTCATGTAGTGAAGCAATCAACCAATCATCAACTGCGTTTTCAATAGCCCGAGCGATTGCCGATTCAATCAATGCCACAGCATCTTCGGCCATGCCATTGACGGTGAGAGCTCGAGCAACTTGCCAATCGCCAATCAACAAGTTCATCGCGTTGCCGATGGGCTCCCATAGTGCCCGTGAGGCCAATGCTTCACACAATGCTCGATAAGCATCTTCTTCTGAAAGTTCGCTGCGATCAAGAATGTCCGATGCATTGTTATATGCACTGATCGCTAATTGGCGACGAGTTTGAATTGCATCGCTCATATCGTCACGCTTAGTTCTCTTCGGCAGCAGCGACTTCTTTGGGCCGACGCTCGCGGTAATCGCGGGCTCCGCCCTCTTCAGGTTCAACCTGCAAAACAATTCCGTCGATCGCAACAACGCGCGCCATTTCGCCAGACTTCACGGGAGTTGCACGGTTGGTGCGAGCCTTCCAGCGGGCTGCGCCAATCTGCACTGCGCCATCGGGGCTGATGTCAGAAATCGCCATACCAACTTCGCCAATGAGACGTTCACGTCCCACCGTTGGTGTTGCGAAGCGTGTTCGGGTCATGCTCGGCATACCCGACACAAACGTGAGTGCAATTCCACCGATGCCAACGAGAAGACTCAACCATGACACGCTCAACGATTGCTGATCAAAAACCGGGAACATAAAGACTGACGAAACACTGAACGCCACAAGACCAATGCCGGTCCAGAAACGTGGAATCCCGACTTGCACATCAATCGAGAAGGCAAACATCGAGAGGAACATCAAGATGAGCGCCCAATTGCGTTCGGGTAATTCGCCAAGACCGTAGAACGAGAGCATCAACAGCACTGCACCAACGACACCAGCAACACCAATACCAGCAGTGAAGAATTCAAAGATCAAAAGCGCAAGACCAATGATCAAGAACAAGTACGCAACTGGAGGGCTCGCTGATGTGTGCAACATCTGAGCCCACAAACCAAGTTTGTGGAAACGGACCGTCGTGATGTCATTTGAAACGCTGCCGTCATCGTTGAGAGTTTCAACAGCGGTATCGAGGGTGATGCCGTCGAAGGTGAGACCATCAAGTGCGTACACCATGTTGCGAATTGTCGGAGCACCTTCGTCACTGATTTCTAGTTTCAATGCGCCACCACGACGAGCATCTTGAAAGCCAAGTGTCTTGGTACGCAACTCATCGGTGGCTTCACCAAAGTCAACGCCATCAACGAGCGGAGTTCCGGACTTACCAATACGAGTCCCGGGGGCCATGCCTGTTGCATCGGCGGCCGACAAAAGTTGTGCGCCAAGTCCAGTTGCCTTCGAACCCGAAGGTCCGACCCAAATCGCCACTGGCACAGTCGCGTTGGCAATGCGATTGTACAAATCGCGCATCGTGTCTCGACCGACTAAGGAAGCCTTCGAGTTGATCTGCAAAACGAGAGCTTGCGCTCCATTGGTTTCAGCATCAGCGATCGCGTTGTTGATCGCATCAACGATGATGTTGTCGATCAGGCCCGAGACCTGTAACACGTCAACTGGGGCTAAGTCCGTCGCGGTCACTGCGGCACTGGTTGTCACTGCCTCTTGAGTAGGCGGTTCGGTACCCGATGACGCATGTGCCACATCAATAAAGCCGAGCACAGAGCCGACGGCGATGAAGAGGATGGCTAGTCTGCGCACGAGTGTCTCCGAAAAAGAAAAATAATGACCCACTGTTCACCATGTCGCGGATGCTTGTGGTGGCCGGCAAGGGTGGTGTCGGCAAGACAACCGTAACGGCTGCGATGGCACGCGCCTCAGCCGATCTCGGACTTCGAGTACTAGTTGTGACGCTTAACTCGCGCCAAGGTTTGAGCGAATTGCTGGGTGGAACCCCAACCGATGGGTCTGACTACGACGGCACCACCATTTCAAGCGGACTTGGTCCAAAAAAGACCGGTTCGATTCTGTTGCGCTCATTGACCGCAAGCGATGCTCTGCAGGACTACCTAGCGACCCAAGGACTCGCCCTATTGGCCAAAAGGTTGGTGTCAACTGGCGTCGTCGGCGTGGTTGCCAGCGCCGCACCAGGGATTGACGATCTCTTGGTCTTGGGCAAGCTCAAGCATTTAGTTGGTCTCACTGGCCCCGAGGGCGATCACGATCTGATCATCGTCGACGGCCCGGCAGCAGGGCATGCCATGTCGTTTTTACAGTCCCCCGCAGCGATGGCCAAGACCATCAGCGGTGGCCCTTTGCACTCGCAAGCCAACGAAGTCCTGGCGATGTTGCACGATCCCGAAAAATGTCGGGTGATCATGGTGACCCTGCCCGAAACCACTCCCGTCAACGAGTTGCTCGAGACCACTGCACTACTCACCGAAACCGTTGGTGTTCATTTCGGGCCAGTTGTGATCAACGGAGTTGATCAGGCTCCAGAAATCACGGCTCTCGTCGCTGCTGGCCGATTGCCGGACGACGAACTCGGTGATGCAGCGCGCTATCGAGCATCACGTTGCGCGATGCATGCTCATGAAGTTAAACGCGTCAATCAACTTGTTGCGACTGGTTCAATTTCGTTGCCACATATTGCAAGTGCAGGCTTATCGGCCGGCGATATCAAAACTTTGGCGAAAGTTTTGCTTGCAGAAGTGAGCACACAATCATGAGCAAGAAGAATTTCCGCGACGTCATTTCAACTTCGCGCATTGTTGTGTGCTGCGGCTCGGGCGGTGTCGGCAAAACAACAACTGCTGCGGCGTTAGCGATGCAAGCTGCCAAAATCGGTCGCCGAGTTGTGTTGATCACGATTGATCCCGCAAAACGTTTGGCTGATGCACTCGGGTTATCTGAATTGAGCAATGAACCCAGTCGCGTACAACACAAATCTTCGGGAGAGTTGTGGGCCATGATGCTTGATGCTCGTGCCACATTTGACGAAGTCATTCGTCAACAGTCGCGAAATAAGCAACAAGAACAAGCGATTTTGACGAACCCGTTCTATAGCAATATCGCGAGTCGCCTCTCGGGCAGCCAAGAATATATGGCTGCTGAAAAACTATATGAGTTGTTTAATGACGATCGTTTTGATCTTGTCATCGTTGATACTCCCCCAACTCGCGAGGCTCTTGATTTTCTTGAGGCTCCGCAAAAGCTCATGAACTTTCTTGACCACCGCGTGTATCGCTGGTTGGTGATGCCCGCTCGTGGTGGTCTGCGCGTTTTGAACTTTGCCGCACAACCAATTTTGAAAACAATTGGCCGCGTCATTGGCGCCGATGTGTTGGCCGATGCCATCAACTTCTTTCAAGCCTTTGAAGGTATTGAAGAAGGCTTTCGTCAACGCGCCCTAGCCGTGCAAACTTTGCTGAAGTCAACAGACAGCAAATACGTTGTGGTGGCTTCGGCACATCACGACACCATTCGCGAGGCGATCTTTTTCACCGATGAACTCGCGCGAGTGGGTACCCCGGTGACCGGATTGATCATCAACCGCCTACAGCCAAAATTTGGCAAGGGTTCGGCCACCTCGTCGGCTACCGCGGCACGCAAAGCCGAACAAGCTGGCGACACCGAACTGGCGGCCCTGCACGGCAACCTGGCTCACGTGCGTCGCATCGTTCAGTCCGAAGAAGCCACCTTGAAGCCACTGCTCGATTCAGTGGGGACGGCGCTCGTGGTTCGCCTTTACCAGCGGGCCACCGACGTCCACGATCTTGATGCCATCGCCGATTTGGGGCGGGATCTCGTCGCCAGCACGCCCACGAGGTAGCGTTTCAGACGTGCATGTGATCCTGGCTACCGATGCTGACTGGCTGGTCGACGAAGTCGTCGCCGCCCTTGGCGGACCCGAAACAACTTTCACCCATTGTCGCGACGGACGCTCGGTCGTTGGGGTCGTCAAGGGTCGTACACCCGATCTCGTGATTCTTGATTTACAGATCGGCACCATGGGTGGCATTGCGGTCACCATGGACCTTCGTCTCGACGAAAGTGGTGGCACGTTGCCCCATGTTCCGATCTTGATGTTGCTCGATCGTCAAGCCGATGTGCACATGGCTCGTCGTAGTGGCGCCGACGGTTGGCTCATTAAGCCGCTTGATGCATTGCGTTTACGCCGGGCAAGCAAGGCCATCGCCGGTGGCGGTTGCTTCGCTGAAGGAATCCCCGCAGTCGACGAACCGGTCATTGAAGTAGTTGAAGAAGTCGCGTCAGAAGCAGAAGTCGCAACTGCCAACTAACTACGGGTACGCGATACCCAACAACTCGTGGGTGTTAGGTCCAGCGATTCCATCTACTGGGACATTCTGCGAATACTGAAAGTTCATGACTGCTTCAACCGTTGCTGGACCGTATTCGCCGTCGGCAGAATCTTCAAGAAATCCTGCAGCAATGAGCGCTTCTTGTAACGCAGACACTCGGGGACCAACGTCGCCATACAGCAATTGATCGGTGGCGCTTTCGGGTTGATAACCCTTATTTTCTTGATCACATGCATAGCCCGCAACGGCAATTTGAATTGTGGTCATGATAAAACTCTCGGCAATTGTTGCGCCTTCAGGGTCGGGGCCGTAATCATCGGGAACCGAGTAGCAGTAGATATACATCGGGTCGTACATTTTCCACGCGTTGTCTTCAATGTGAAACGGTGTGACGCCTTCACATTCGCCGCAGTCGGGAAAGTTCTGTGTGATCATCCAATCGCCTATGCACCTGATCAAATTGAGGCCATCAACCGTCTGACCAATTGGGTTCATCTGATTGGGATCAACCGCAGACATCGAACAAGCCGGGCGTGTGTCAATAAACGCAGTTGTCGTCGGCGCATCGACCACAGTCGTGACCGCTTCGGTGATCGGTACTTCCGAAATCGGGGTTAAACCCTCGTCACCTATACCGACCGCACCGCCGCATCCGATGAGTAACCCCAAGCCCAAAACACCGGCACTGAACCTTTGCAAAAACTTCAGATTCATCGTTGGCTCCTCGCAAGTATCTTGGCGCAGACTAATCGGGGGTTAGTAGAACGACTGCCAAATCCCGAGTGGGCAATTAGGGGAAACTGCCCATTCCCTATAGGCTCGTTTCCTGCACCATCGGGGTGTAGCGCAGCTTGGCTAGCGCGCCACGTTCGGGACGTGGAGGCCGGAGGTTCAAATCCTCTCACCCCGACCAGCACACATCCCCCGCTTCGGCGGGGGATGTGCCATTTACCGGCTCATTTCGCTCTACGGTGAACCCGTGGATATTGCGCAACTTCAAGATGTCATCGAACGTACCTACGGCGATCGCGATCGTGCCCGCGGCGTGCCTTCAACTGTTGCCTGGCTAGCCGAAGAAATCGGTGAGTTGGCTCAAGCTGTGCGCAAAGGAACCAAGGCGCAACAAGAACACGAATTCGGTGATGTGTTGGCCTGGGTTGCAACCCTCGCCAATCAAATGGGCGTCGACTTATCTGCTTGCGTTGAACGTTATGCCAACGGATGTCCGCGATGCGCGGCTCTCCCCTGTGCGTGCTGACTGATCTTTACAGAAACAGTTCAGCAATCTGCACTGCGTTTAATGCAGCTCCCTTGCGCAAGTTGTCGTTGCTCACAAACAACACCAAGCCACGACCATCTTCAAGTGACAAGTCTTGTCGAATACGACCAACGAAACTCGGGTCTTTTCCAGCAGCTTCAAGTGGAGTTGGCACATCGGTGAATACAACACCAGGTGCCGACGACAAAAGTTCTTTGGCACGAGCCACCGAAATCGGTCGATCAAATTCAACGTTGATACTTAACGAGTGACCGGTATACACCGGAACACGCACACAAGTTCCTGAAACGCGCAAGTTCGGAATCGCCAAAATCTTGCGACTTTCATTGCGTAATTTCTGTTCTTCGTCGGTCTCAAACGAATCGTCATCGGTGTACTTGCCAGCGAATGGCAATACGTTGAACGCGATGGGCTTGGTGAACTTGGTTGGTGCTGGATAAACAACCGCTTCACCGTCATAGGTGAGGTCGCGGGCGTTGTCAGAAACTTCACGCGACTGCTTATCAAGTTCGTCAACACCAGCAAGTCCGCCACCGGACACTGCTTGATACGTACTCACTATCAAACGATTAAGACCGGCTTCGTCATGCAACACTTTCAACACAGGCATTGCTGCCATCGTGGTGCAGTTGGGATTAGCAATAATGCCCTTAGGTGCATTGCGAATTTCTTCAGGGTTTACTTCGCTCACCACAAGCGGAACTTCTGGATCCA
>Ga0255113_1000476_pt1 | contig 12055 bp, 2 predicted proteins | sample Law_Yuk_RepC_8h_FD_188473 | JGI IMG/M metagenome (GOLD analysis project Ga0255113, IMG submission 188473) | Freshwater microbial communities from St. Lawrence River, New York, United States - Law_Yuk_RepC_8h | ecosystem: Environmental > Aquatic > Freshwater > River | place: USA: New York... | reverse complement strand
GGCCAAGAGACTTGCGCAGGGCGACGAGTTCGTCGGGCGTGTGCGTGAGGAAGCCCTTAAGCGCGGCCACGGCGGCCGGCACCGGAGCCGCGCGACGGAGCGAGCTGGGCTTGGCCAGATCGGCCTCACGGGAATCGACCGGGTTGATCAGGTAGGCCTTGATGCGCTGCAGGTCTTCAGCCGAGGCGCCGCTGACGACGTACGTGCGGGCGGCACCGACGACGGGGCGTTCCCCTCCCCCGACGATCTGGAGGCACTGCGCGGCGGAGTCGGCGCGCTGGTCGAATTGACCAGGCAGGAATTCGACGGCGAAGGCGACTTCGCCCGCGGCCAAGGGGAAGGATTCCAGATGCACATCATCCACCGGCGGTTCGGCGAAGACCGTCGGAATCGCTTGGCGGATGGCTTCATCGGAAGCCCCCTCGACGTCGTAGCGCTGGAGGATGCGGAGACCCTGCAGGCCGGCGAGGCGGAGGGAGTCCCGGAGGTCACGGAGGAGCCCTTCGGCTTCGGAGCGGAAGGCGGGCTTCTTTTCGACAAAAAGGCGTTTCATGAAGTCGGCCTCACTTTGGGAGAATATGGGGGGGAAGGACGATAAGGAAATGCGGTGGCACCCCTTACAGCGGTGCCGAGGGGATTGGCGGGCTGGAAGGATGATTGAAATGGGGGACCGGGGGCCGGAATGGTGGTAGGGGCACGATTTATCGTGCACTCCCCGGCAGGAGGGCGCGGCAAAGCCACGCCCCTACCCAATAAAGGAAATAGCGGTTGGCAGTTGGCGGGTCGGGAATGGCTCTGCCTCGGGTAGGGTGCCTTTTCTTTCGATTCGAGGCAGCTAGGTCAGCACGCAGTGCTGACCCTACCTCGAGGCTGGCGGCAAAGCCGCCGCACAACCCCTAGCCAACCATTCCCCTCGCGGCCCTTAGGCCGCGCCGGTCTTGCGCGGGCGGCGACGGATCGCGGCGAAGGCCAAGGCGAGTCCAGCGAGGCCCAGTCCGTAGGTGGATGGCTCGGGGATTGCGGTGAGGACGATCGCGCCATTGGCGCTGTCGTTGGAGACCGTGAACCAGTCAGCCTCGGCCGTGACGCCGTAAGCGTCCTTGAAGTTCGCGTAGTTGACCGTGAAGAGGTCGGCGACATTCGTCACCCCATTGCCCAAGGTCAGCGTGCCATACTTGAAGAGCGTGAAATGCTTCGGGCTGTTCCAAGCAAACGTCTGGTTGGCCAGGTTACCGCCCGCGACATTGCCGCCATCGAGCGAAACCAAGTTCACCGTCAGTCGGTTGGCCGCGGACAGGCTTGCGAGGTTGAGCACACCCGAGACCACCACGGAGTCATAACCCAAGCCCGCGACGCTGGCCGTATCCTTCATCGACAGCGTATAGGCCGAACCTGCGCCGAAGCCGAGGCTGGTGAGCGTACCCGAACCCTTGGCCGTCGTGCCGGACTCGAAGAAGAGCTTGGCCACTTGGTCGGCGGAGACCGCCACCGACTGACCGCCCGCATAGGTCATCGTACCCGCATAATTGGCGCCATTGTTGACGGCACCACCCGTGTTGCGGACCGCGTTGTTGAAGCCCGCACCGAAGTCGAGCGTCGCCCCCGACGGGACAATCACGCGACCGGCGCCGAGGCTACCGGCAGTGAAGGTCTTCGTGCCGACATAGGCCAAGGTCACGTCACCACTGAGGCCGGAGGCGTTGAGCAGCGCGCCGTTGACGTAAGAAACGGTGGAAGACGCCGACTTACCATTGAAGTCGAACGAACCACCCGAGATCGCGAGGGCGTTGCTCAAGCCGTCATCCGCAAGGGTCACCGCATCGCCCGTGCCGACTTGCAGCACGCCGTTGCCGAGCGTGCCCGGCGTGAGGGTGACCGTGCCGAGGAGGTCGACGTTGCCGGAGTAGTTGGCGGCGTTGAGCAATTGGCCCGACGCGTAGTTCAGGGCCTTGGTCGAGACGAGCCCCTGGAGGTTGATGGTGCCGCCCTCGAGCGTGACTGCGCCCCCGGAGATGCTCCCCGCCGCCGCATCGAGCGTCGTCTTGACGATGAGATTACCGGCGAAAGTCGCCAAGCCATTGAGGGTGCCACCGGTAAATTCGATGGGGCGCGCTTCACCGGCGAGGTCGACCGTCTGACCGGCCAGGATCCGGACCTTCGTCGAGGGACCCGCCAAGCTCAGCGCGGGAGCGTCCAAGGAAGTCGCCAGGAAAGTCACCGCGCCCGTATACGTGGTGGTCTTCAGCAAACCACCCCCCGCCAGCGTGATCGGCAGACCCGATGGGTTCAGGTGGTTGAGGTCCAAGTTGGCGCCGGGCCAGACATTGACCGAGGAGGTTCCGAGCGCGGCCACCGTCCCCAGGACGGTCGTTCCACCGTACAAGTCGGTCGTGCCCGTGAAATCATTCGCGCCATTCAGAACGATCGTCCCGCTGTTGGCGGAGCCCAGCGACAAGTTCACGGTGCCGCTGCCGGGGCCATTGGTGATCTTCCCGTTGACCGCAAAGGTACTGCCCGTCGCCGTCGACAGCGTGCCGACGGTGTTGACGGCCAAGGTGATTCCTCGATTCGCCGAAAGCACGGTGTCCGTGGTCGCCTGCAACGTGCCGCCGGCCAAGACGATTTGGTCGGCGGTGACGGCCGCAGGAACCGCGCCCAAAGCGACGTCGGCGTTGATCGCCAAGACGCCGCCATTGATGTTCACGCGGCCCGTGAAGGTGTTGTTGCCGGTCAGCGTCAACGTCCCATACCCATCCTTGGTGAGGCCCCCACCCAAGGAGTTGGCATCCGTCAACAAGCGTTGGGCGACCGTGATGTCGTTGGCGTTCGTATCGAAACGAGCTCCACCCGCCTTGATGAAGGCATTCGTCAGGCCCGATAGGTAAGCCGTGCTGGACACCGTCGGGCGGAGCGTGCCGCCATCGAAATTGAGGGTCGCCGTGGAGCCGGCCCCGCGAACCGTGGGGAACGCCGGCAGATGGACGAGCGCCGTACCGCCGATATTGATGGTCGCCGTATTGGTCGCACCCGCCGCGAGGAGGGTGAAGGAGTTGGCCCAGAAGTAACCACCCGTCAGGTTCAACGTCGAAACCAAGCCCGTTGAACCGGAGGTGGCGCCGCCGCCGATCGTCAGGATCCCGACGTTCGCGGTCCCGCCGGTCTGGTTGAAGGTCGCGTTACAATTGCTGGCGACGGTATCGGAGCGGCCGATCTGCAGGATTGCATTACCGCTCGCGCCCCCCGCGACGTTCATGTTCAAGGAGCCCGTCCCGCTGAGGTTGAAGATGGCCGTGGAAGTGCCGCCGCCGTTCACGCCCAACATGACCCCACGGGTCGCGCTGGCGATCGTCGTGATGCTCCCGCCGCTCAGGTTGTAGACGCCCAGGTTGCCGACGGTGCCCTGCCCCACCAGCAATTGATTGCCCGTCGGGCCGGTGAAGAGGATCGCCCCACCCGTCTGGTTCACCGTGCCCGTCGCCGCCGTGGTGGGGGCGTTGCCGACGTTGATGGCGCTGGCGATGGAATAGGAGCCGTCGACGATGTTCAGGGTGGCGTTGAGTCCCGCCGTGTCGCTGACGTTGATCTGCCCGCTCAGGGCGGTACCGACCCGCGCCCCGGAAAGCACCAAAGTGCCTTCACGCACGACCGTGACGCCCGTGTAAGTGTTCAAACCTTGGAGTTCCCAAGTTCCGGGACCCGTCTTGTGCACGGTGGTGGTGCCGCCGCCGTTGCTGATGATGCCGGTAACGCGATTGGCGGTGTGCGTACCACCCAGGACCAACGTGGTGGCCGCGGTCCCGCTATAGTTGCCGATCAACAGATTGGCCGTGGTCGGATTGAACGTATTGATGCCCGCACCCGCCCCGCTGATGACCGGGAGGCTGAGGGTGTAGCTGTCGGCGCTGGTGACGTTCACCGTGGCCGCTGAAACCGCAAAGCCCGCGGGCGCGAGGACGAGCGTACGGCCGATGCCGGCAGCCGAGACCTTGCCGAGGTCGATGGTCACATTGGCGGCAGCCAAGCCGCCCATGTTGTTCGTACCGGCAAAAGCAACCGAGGCATCGCTCAGCAGTTGGAGCGTACCACCATCCGTGAGCGAAAGCGGCTTCACGTTGCCGGAGGTTTCGGCCGAGAGGACGGTGGAGACGCCCGCCGTGGTGTTGGCGCCATTGGCCCGCAACTGGAGCTTGGCGCCACTACCAATGACCGTGAGACCGTTGGCGTTGGCCGGACGGCCGCTATTGTTGCCCGAGAGGATGACTGTTCCGCCGCTTGCGCTCAACGTCAGGGAACCGGCGAAGGTATTGTTGCCCAACAACTCCAGGGTGCCGTTCCCCGCCTTGATGAAACCGGTGCCGGTGACCGTGCCGCCCATCGTCAAGGTGCCGGCGGTGACCGTGAGGGTTTTGGTGGAGGGAATCGTAACCGTGCCCGTGCCGAAGTTGAGGCTGTTCGTGCCGACAAAGGCGAAGTCACCGGCCACTTGGATCGGGTTATTGCCCGTCAACGTCCGAGACCCCGTAACCGCGTCGAGCGAACCACCCGCGAACGTGATCGTCCCACTGCCGAGGCCGCTGTCGTGGCCAAGGTTGAGCAAGCCCGCAGCCAAGACCGTCCCACCCGAGTAGGTGTTCGCCGCGTTCAGCGTGGCGGTGCCGGCGCCGACCAAGCTCAACGATTTTCCGAGGCCACTGACCACGCCGTTCAAGGTCAGGCTGGTGCCCACGGCGGGGGCCAGGTTGACGGGGCCATTGAGACGCACCGGGGCATTGATCACATGGCTGCCCGAGGTCACGGCCAAGCCCGCGGCGGCGATGCCGTTATCGAGCGTGAGCATATCGGCGTTGGTCCCCAATGTGAAGGCGTTGGCGTTGTCGAAGGAGACCGCACCAACCGTCCGCGGACCGCCCAAAGCGACGGTCGTCGGCGTCAGCGCATCCAAGCCGAAATTGATGACCGCACCGAGTCCGTTCGGCGCCGCGGCGTCCTTCCAATTTCCGCCGGCCCCGCCCGAGCTCCAGAGGTTGTCACCGAGGGCGCCGTTCCAATCCGAAGTCGTCGCCGTCCCGACCACGACCTGCAAGGCGCTACCGGTATCGTTCAGGCTATAAGTCTTGCCCGCCACGGAATTCAGGATGCTGAGCTTGTTGGAGGCACCGTTGAAAGCGGTCGCATAGGTGAACAGCGTGTAGGTGCCGTCGCTGCTCAGGGGGAGGAGGCCGCCGGTCGCGAACAAGCTGATGGCGCCCCCTTCGATGGTCAGGCCATTGGGGCTCGTCACCGCGACGAGGTCGGTCGTCGGTCCACACTCAAGGGAAAGACGCGCTCCATCCTTAAGCAAAAGCGTGCCGATGGACAACGTGCCCGCGGTCACGGCGGTCGCCGGAGAAAGGACGCCGCCGCTGTTGATGGTCGCGGCCATGACCGACCCGACGCCAATCATGGTCGTATCGGCGTTCACCGTGACGCTGGAGTTGGCGAGGGAGCCGTTGACCTCGAGGACGCCGCCATTCACCTGCGTTGGGCCAGCGTAGGTGTGGTTGCCGCTCAAGCTGAGCGTACCAGCTCCCACCTTAACGAGGCCACCCGGGCCCGAGATGCTCCCGGCGTAAGTCGTAGAGGTATTCAGCCCTCCGACCGTCAACGTGCCGGCGCCAAGCGTGACGTTGCCACCTAGCGCGCCGCCACCCGCCAGCGAGCCGATCGCATTGGCCGTCCCATTGAGATCCAAGACCGCCGCCGCCGCGTCGGTCAGCGTCAGCGCCGAATTAGGATTGAGCGCCCCATCCGCGCTTGCCTGCAAAGTGCCACCGACGATGGCCGTGGCCCCGGTGCCGATGTTCGTCCCACCGAGCACCAAGGTGCCGGCATTGACCGTCGTGACGCCCGTGTAACTGTTGCTGCCGGAAAGCGCCCACGTGCTGGTGCCGCTCTTGAGCAGGGACAAGACATTGATGCCGTCCGTGACGTCGCCCGATATCGTGTTCCCCACGGTATTACCATCCAGCGCGAGCGTCTTGGCGGCGTTATTGGAGCCGATGTTCACCGGGCCGACCAAAGCGATCGTGGTGTCGGTCGGGATGAGCGTCGACGTCCCCGCCGCCCCGGCGGTCAGGTTCACGAGACTAAAGGAGACCGAGGGCACGCCCGAAGTCACGCGCGCCCCTTTATTGAAGGTGAACGTGTTGTTGCCGAGGCGGAGTTCGCTCAAGACCTGGGTGAAGGCCGCGCCATCGGTCAGGCGATTGAGGGTCAGGGAAGTGGCGAAGCTCGAGGTGCCGCTCAAGATGTAGGCGTTGACCGTTGAATCCGTGGCGAATTCAAGATTGCCGCTGCTGGCGGCACCCGACGTGCCACCCGCCGAGTTGACCACGTAAGCGATGACCTTGCCGGCGGGACCGAACGCGGCGGGGTGCTGGGCGACCAACGTACCGGCGCCGAGCATCGTCATACCTGTGTAGGTATTCGGACCGGCTAAGGCGAGCCGATTGGCCCCGAGCTTGATTACGCCCAGCACGTTCAGCCCGGCGTTGGTATCCGCAATGGTGCCGCTGTAAGTGAAATCACCGTCCGAGGTATCAAGGCCCACGAAGGAACCGCTTTGGAAGCCCGTGGAGGCGGACCCAAGCGACAGCAATGTATCGAGATGGGCCGACGTGAAACTGGTGCCGGACGGGCCCACGCCGAGCGCCAAGGTCGCCCCGCTGGCGACGCTGATGTTCGCGTCGTTCCAGAAAGCGGCCTGACCGTTGTAAAGCCCCGCCGCCTTGGTGATCAGCAAACGCCCGGCCGTGACGCTGGTTGGACCCGTGTAAGTGCTGGTCCCCGAGAGAACGATGGTGCCGTTGCCCGCCTTGATCAGGCCGAGGCCCGGGCTCGCTTCCCCGAGATTCCCCGTGAACGCCGTCACGGGTCCGGCCACCGTCGAACCCGTTGAACCCGTCAATGTCCGCGTGCCGCCGGAGAGCACGGCATCACCGGAGAAGATCAGGCTCTTCTCCGAGGGGACGGTCGCAAAAGTCGTGTTCGCCGCGAGGACCAAGGGATTGGGCACGGTGGTCGAAGAAGCGGTCGTGCTGCGCAATTTGGGACCGTTCAGCGTCAGCGTCCCCACCGAACCGAAGGCGGCGCCGTTCAGCACGGCCACTTCGCCGAGCCCATTCACGCTCGCGCCACCGGTGAAGGTGCTGGCGGCGCCGAAGTAGATGGCCCCCGACGCATTCGAAACGTTCAGCGACAGCGCGCCCTCGCCGGTGATGACGGACCCGATCGTGGCGGAGAACGCGCCCCAGGTCGTGATATTCCCACCGGCCTCGTTGAGCTGGATCCCGCGGTTGGACGCCATGGTAAAAGCGGCGGCCAGGTTGAGCGACAACCTGCCGCCGTTGAACACCAACTTGCCGGGCGTCTCCGCCGCCGGCACCGCGCCCAGCGGGGAAGACGCGGCGCCGTTGGCGCCGTCCGTCGCGATGGAGAGCGTACCGCCATTCAGCGTCGTGATGCCGCTGTAGGTATTGGCCCCGGAAAGCGTCACGGTACCCGTGCTCGTGCTGCTGATGGTAAGGTTGGAGTTGCTCGCGGCCTTATTGACGATGGGGGCGGAAATCGTCACGCCGCTCGTGGTCGTCAGATTGAAGACCAATTCGTTCTCCGCACCGATCCCGACCGACCCGGTGCTCGCCGAGGAAATCGTCAGCAAGGCGGTCTGGATGCCGAGAATGCCGTTCAGGGTGTATTTGTTCGCGCCTAAGGCGATCGTGCACGCCGCCGTATTGTTGGCGATCAAGGCGAAGTTGTTCACCGCCCCGGTGAGGGTTTGCGTGGTGGTCGCGGTTCCTGTCGAATAAACGGTCGTGGCCACGCCACCCGTCGAGGCGAACGCGGTGGTCAAGGGACCACCCGACAACTGATATGGAGCGGAAGCCGCGCCGCGCACGGCGACGTAGCGGGTCGACGTCCCAGTGCCCCAGAAGGCATTGGCCCCCATGTAGGCGTAACTTCCCGCGGCCGGCATGGTCACCGCACCGTTGAGCCCCGTCAGGCTGGTGATGTTGACGATTTCGTTGGTCGGCGCAGCGCCCGCCAAGCTGCTGGAGGACCCTGCGGTCCAAGGGGTGTTCGCCTGGAATACAATGGTGCTGCCGACTTGTCGCGTGACGGCCCCGAGGTTGAGCGTCAAATTCGTGGAGCTGCCGCCTTTGTTCAAGACAACCGGCGTCAGGCCCGAACCCAACAGCGTACTGGTGAAAGTCTGGGCGCTCGTCGCACCGGTCGCGTTCTTGCCGAGCACCGAAAAAGTCCCCCCGCTCAGGGTGAGGGCGTTCGCGCTGCTGACGAGGTTGGTCGGCGTGCTCAGGTTGGCGAAATCCAACGTCAACGTCCCCGCGCGCAAGGCAAGGCCACCGTTGAAGGTGTTCGTGGCGGCGCTGCTGAGCGTCAAAGTCCCTGGACCCACCTTGGTGAGGCCGAAACCAGAACCGCTCACGACACCCGGAATGGTCAACCCACCTGAACCCACGACCCAAGTCTGGCTCGCCCCCAACGCCAGGTTGATGCGTTGCGCGGAGATGACATCGCCGATCGTCACCGCGCCGCCGCCCGTGGTCAGGCCGCCCGCACCCAAGGTCAGGTATTGTTCCAAAGCGCTGCTCTGGTTGGTCAACGTGACCGGCGACGGGTCGGTGAAGGTGAGGCTGTTGACGCTGGCGGAAGAGGCGAAATCGATGCTGAGGCTCCCCGCTTGATTGCCTGGCCCCAGGATGAACAAGTCATCGGCAATCGTCGGGGCGGTCAGGCTCGACCAATTCGCGGCGACACTCCACGTACCACCGGTGGCCCCGGTCCACGTCAGATTCGCCGCCGGTGCCGACGAAGCCAGGCTCAACATCGCTGCCGCCCAAAGCATTTTCCTTTGCACGGAAAAACGTCCAAATCGACGTACCTTGGGGTGTGCCGTTAGCATGAATTTAGGGAAATCCACCCATCCCATTAGGCAAGAGCGGATGCCGAATAAGTCCACCATATCGGGTAGGGTTGGCTCACTGTATCGGGTAGGGTTGGCGTACTGTATCGGGTAGGGTTGGCACTGCGTGCCAACCTAGCCTGCCTTTCAATCCCCCTAGGTCGGCACGCAGTGCTGACCCTGCCAAAGGCAGAGGCGGCAAAGCCGCCATCCAACAAAAAGCCCCGGGAGGTCCCGGGGCTTGGTGAGTGAACTCTACGGACGGCTTACTTCTTGGCGGCGCGCTTCTCCTCGATGGCTGCCTGGGCAGCGGCGAGGCGGGCGACCGGCACGCGGTAAGGCGAGCAGGAGACGTAGGACAGACCCACGCGGTGGCAGAACTTCACGGACTCGGGTTCGCCGCCGTGTTCGCCGCAGATGCCGAGCTTGATGTCGGGACGGGTCTTGCGGCCCTTCTCGATGGCGATCTGGACGAGCTGACCGACGCCGGTCTGGTCGAGCGTGGCGAACGGGTTCTTCTTGAAGATCTCGTTCTCGGTGTAGGCACCGAGGAAGTTACCCATGTCGTCGCGGCTGACGCCGAGCGCGGTCTGGGTGAGGTCGTTCGTGCCGAAGCTGAAGAACTCGGCGGTGTGCGCGATTTCGTCGGCCGTGAGGGCACCGCGAGGCACTTCGATCATCGTGCCCACGGAGTAGGCGATCTTGCACTTCTGTTCCTTCTGCACTTCGGCGGCGACGCGATGGATGACTTCGACCTGGAGGTCGAGCTCACGCTTGAAGCCCACGAGCGGCACCATGACCTCGGGCTTCACCTTGATGCCCTTCTTCTGGACCGCCGCGGCGGCTTCGAAGATGGCGCGAGCCTGGGTTTCGGTGATTTCCGGGTAGGCGATGCCGAGACGGCAACCGCGGTGACCGAGCATCGGGTTGAACTCGTGCAGCGCGGCGACGCGGGCGACGACCTTCTCGGTCTTGATGCCGAGCTTCTTCGCGAGGGCGGCCTGGGACTTTTCGTCGTGCGGCACGAACTCGTGGAGGGGCGGATCGAGGAGGCGGATCGTGGCGGGCAGGCCGTTGAGGGCCTTGAAGATGCCGGTGAAGTCCGCGCGCTGGTAAGGCAGGATCTTCGCAAGGGCCTTCTTGCGGCCTTCGACGGTGTCGGCGAGGATCATCTCGCGGACGGCGTCGATGCGGTCGCCTTCGAAGAACATGTGCTCGGTGCGGGTGAGGCCGATGCCTTGGGCGCCGAACGCGAGGGCCTGGGCGGTCTGCTCAGGGTTGTCGGCGTTGGTGCGGACCTGCAGGCGGGTGGCCTGCGAGCACCACTTCATCAACTGCACGTAGTTCTTGTACTTCTCGGTCTTCTGCGCGGCCTTGTCGTTGTTGAGCAGGCCGGCGACGATTTCCGAAGGCGCGGTCTTGATCTGACCGGCGTAGACCGTACCGGCGGTACCGTCGATGGAGAGGTAGTCGCCTTCCTTGAAGGTGTGGCCGGCGATGGTCGTCGTCTTCTTGTCGTAGTCGATCGCGACGGCGGCGGCGCCACAGACGCAGACCTTACCCATCTGGCGAGCCACGAGCGCGGCGTGCGAGGAAACGCCACCGCGGGCGGTGAGGATGCCTTCGGCGGCGATCATGCCGCGGAGGTCTTCCGGGGAAGTCTCGACGCGGACGAGGAGGACCTTTTCGCCCTTCTCGGCGGCGACGACGGCACGGTCGGCGTTGAAGTAGATCTTGCCGGTGGCGGCGCCGGGGCCGGCCGGGAGACCGGTGGCGATGGCCTTGGCCTTCTTGACTTCCGCGAGGTCGAAGATCGGGGCGAGCAGCTGTTCGAGCTGGTCGGCCGGGTTGCGCATGATGGCGGTTTCCCAGTCGATGAGCTTTTCCTTCACCATGTCGGCGGCGAACTTCAGCGCGGCGGCGGCGGTGCGCTTGCCGTTACGCGTCTGGAGCATGTAGAGCTTACCTTCCTGGACGGTGAACTCGATGTCCTGGACGTCCTTGAAGTGCTTCTCGAGGGTCTGGCGGACCTTCATGAGCTGGGCGAAGCTCTCGGGCATCACGGCCTTGAGCTTGCTGACGGGCTCCGGGGTGCGGACGCCGGCGACGACGTCTTCGCCCTGGGCGTTGATGAGGAATTCTCCGTAGAACTCGTCCACGCCGTTGGCGGGGTTACGGGTGAAGGCGACGCCGGAACCGGACTTGTCGCCGGTGTTGCCGAACACCATGGCCTGCACGTTGACGGCGGTACCCCACTCGGCGGGGATGTTGTACTTGCGGCGATAGACGATCGCGCGGTCGTTCATCCAGGAGGAGAAGACGGCACCGGCGGCGCCGTTCAGCTGATCCCACGGGCTGTTCGGGAAGACCTTGCCGGTGCGGGCCTTGACGAGGGCCTTGAAGCGCTTGACGAGCTCCTGCTGGTCTTCGGCGGTGAGGGCGGAGTCTTCGATGTCGCCCTTGTACTTCTTGTGCTTGAATTCTTCGATGACCGTCTCGAACGGTTCATGGTCTTCGCCTTCGCGCTTCTGCACGCCGAGGACGACGTCGCCGTACATCTGGATGAAGCGGCGGTAGCAATCCCAAGCGAAGCGGGGGTTGCCGGTGGCCTTGGCGAGGGCGACGACGGATTCGTCGTTGAGGCCGAGGTTGAGGATGGTGTCCATCATGCCCGGCATCGAGTCGCGGGCGCCCGAGCGGACGGCGACGAGGAGCGGCATGCCGGAGGTGGCGCCGAACTTGGTGCCCATGATCTTCTCCATGTTGTGCACGCCGGCTTCCATCTGAGCCTGGAGGTTGGAAGGGTAGGTACGCTTGTTGGCGTAGTAGTAGGTGCAGACTTCGGTCGTGACGGTGAAGCCGGGAGGCACCGGGAGACCGATGCGGGTCATTTCGGCGAGGTTGGCGCCTTTGCCGCCGAGCAGGGCCTTCATGGAGCCGTTGCCGTCAGCCTTGCCGTCGCCCCAGGTGTAGACGACCTTGGTAGACTTAGCGGATTTGGAGGTATTCTTGGTGTTTTTAGCCATGGGAAAGAGGAGGGGTCGGTGAAAACGTGAAGGGCAAAAGAAGGGGAATGGCGGGAGGGGTGTCAAT
>Ga0255113_1000448_pt1 | contig 12351 bp, 10 predicted proteins | sample Law_Yuk_RepC_8h_FD_188473 | JGI IMG/M metagenome (GOLD analysis project Ga0255113, IMG submission 188473) | Freshwater microbial communities from St. Lawrence River, New York, United States - Law_Yuk_RepC_8h | ecosystem: Environmental > Aquatic > Freshwater > River | place: USA: New York... | reverse complement strand
CAAAATGCACTCGTACAAACCATCGAGCTCTTCGCGCTCTTCAGGGCTTTGCAGTCGCTCTTTTTCAGGCGGGATGGTGTCGTTGATCAAGTAAGGCTTGATCGAATTGTATTGTTTGAAGAACTGCGTCATGTCGACGATCAGGTCGCGCACAACAGGCAAGCCCGGCAGAGGCTTTAAAACAATTTTGCCAGGCAAGGTCAGCATGTTGGTTAGGCAAGCCAAACCATTTTTGCCGTTGATGTTCATGGCGTCAGAGCCGCAAACACCTTCACGGCATGAGCGACGAAACGACAAAGTGGGATCCACTTTCTTCAGCTTCATAAGCGCATCGAGCAACATGCGTTCATGGCCGTCCAATTCCACCTCAATGCTTTGCATGTAAGGCTTAGCATCCTTGTCAGGATCGTAACGATAGATTTCAAAAATACGTTTGGTCATGTTTCTACCTTCAGGAATTTAGAACGTCCGAACCTTGGGTGGCACAGAGTCCACTGTCAGAGGTTTTAAGTTGACGGGTTTGTAGGTCAGGCTGTTGGTGTCGCTGTGCCACAGGGTGTGTTTCATCCAATTGGCATCGTCACGGCCCAATGGCGAAACGGGATCGTCAGCGGGCCGCTCATAGTCACTCACGGTATGTGCACCGCGACATTCTTTGCGCGCAGCGGCAGAGACCATGGTGGCTTGGGCGCACTCGATCAGGTTTTCCACTTCCAAGGCTTCGATGCGAGCCGTGTTAAACACTTTGGAAGTGTCAGTCAAAGCGATGGCGTTGACGCGTTCGCGAATTTCAGCAATTTTCACCACGCCTTCGTCCATGGCGGCTTGTGTTCGGAATACGGCGGCATGAATTTGCATCGTGGCGCGCATGTCATTGGCCACATCTTGTGAGTACTCGCCTTTGCGACCTTCAAGTCGGTTCAGACGCGCCAATGTCAGGTCGGCTGCATCTTTGGGCAAGTCTTTGTGTGACTTGGTTTTGCTGGCGAAATCAACAATGTGATTGCCTGCCGCACGACCAAACACCAAGAGGTCGAGCAAGGAGTTAGTGCCCAAACGGTTGGCGCCGTGAACACTCACGCAGGAGCATTCGCCCACTGCATACAAGCCGTTGACCACGGCATTGTGGCTGCTGGCGGATTGGACAACCACTTGGCCGTGAATGTTGGTTGGAATGCCGCCCATTTGATAGTGGATGGTGGGCACCACAGGAATGGGTTCTTTGGTGATGTCGACGTTGGCAAAGTTGACGCCAATTTCGTACACGGAAGGCAAACGTTTGTGAATTGTTTCTGAGCCCAGGTGGTCCAGCTTCAACATCACATAGTCTTTGTTTGGCCCGCAGCCGCGGCCTTCTTTGATCTCTTGGTCCATGGCGCGTGACACGAAGTCGCGAGGGGCCAAGTCTTTCAGAGTGGGTGCGTAACGTTCCATGAAACGTTCGCCATTGCTGTTGAGCAGAATAGCACCTTCACCACGGCAGCCTTCGGTCAGTAACACGCCTGCGCCAGCTACGCCAGTGGGGTGGAACTGCCAGAACTCCATGTCTTCTAAAGGGATGCCAGCGCGGGCGGCCATGCCCAAGCCGTCGCCAGTATTGATGAAGGCGTTGGTAGACGCTGCAAAAATACGGCCAGCACCACCGGTGGCCAACAACACAGTTTTGGCGTGCAAGATGTGCAGGTCGCCGGTTTCCATTTCAAGTGATGTGACACCCACCACATCGCCTTCAGCATCGCGAATCAGGTCGAGGGCCATCCACTCTACGAAGAAGCTGGTTTTGGCTTTGATGTTTTGCTGATAAAGCGTGTGCAACATGGCATGACCCGTACGGTCAGCTGCAGCGCAAGCACGTTGAACCGACTTCTCGCCATAGTTGGCGGTGTGGCCGCCAAATGGACGCTGGTAAATGGTGCCGTCTGGGTTGCGGTCGAAAGGCATGCCCATGTGCTCTAAGTCATAGACAACTTTGGGCGCTTCACGGCACATGAATTCGATGGCGTCTTGGTCTCCGAGCCAGTCGGAGCCCTTGATGGTGTCGTAGAAGTGGTAGTGCCAGTTGTCGTCGGACATATTGCCCAATGCAGCACCAATACCGCCCTGAGCCGCCACGGTGTGCGAACGGGTGGGGAATACTTTGGAAAGAACAGCAACGTTCAAACCAGCGCGGGACAGTTGCAAGGCAGCGCGCATACCGGAGCCGCCGGCGCCGACGATCACGACGTCAAATTTACGCGTGGCGATCTTGTCTTTGGTGTAAGTCATGGTGTGTGAAATCTTGTAATAGGGGGAGAGGCTCAGTGTCTGTCAGGGTTCAATCAGTACCGAACATCATCAAAGAAGCCACAAGGCCTGAACAGCCCAGCCAGCGCAGCCGATGAGCCATATCAGGGAGGCAACATGCAAGAAAAGACGCAAACCGAGGGGTTTGATGTAATCCATCCAAATATCGCGTATGCCAATCCAGGCGTGGTAAAGCAAAGAAAGGATGGTGACAAAGGTCAAAACCTTCATCCACTGGGCTGCAAAAATACCCGCCCACTCTTCGTAGCCAATAGGGCCGCTGGTGAAGATGACTTGTACCAAGACCAGCAAAGTGAACGAGGCCATTAAAGCAGCTGTGATGCGTTGCGCCAACCAGTCGCGAAGGCCGTAGTGAGCGCCAGTCGTGATGCGCTTGGAACCGTGATTAACTGACATGTGATCTGTTCCTAATTAATAGAGGCCAAATAATTTGGCGGCCAGGACAGCGGTGAGACCCAAGCTCAAAACCAAAGTGGCAACAGCCGATGATTTGCCGAACTCTTTGGTGACCGCGTGAAACGTATCCATGTAAAGGTGGCGAATGCCAGCAATGAAATGGTGCAAATAAGCCCAAATGATGGCCAGCGCAACCAATTTCATGAACCAACCTGGAATGAAGCCAAGGCCCACATTGAAGGCGGCGGCAAACTTGGCAAATGAGATCTCTGATGTGATGGAAGAATCAAACATCCAAATGATGAAGGGCATGAGCAAGAACATCAAGGCGCCACTCACACGGTGCAGGATGGACACCCAACCTGCCGCGGGCAAGCGGTAACTGGGCAAATCGCTGAGAGCATTGATATTGCGGAATTCAGGCCTTTTTCGGGCAGCTTCGGTCATTTTTAATTCCTATTAGGTAACTTCACAGCCGTTTTTGACGGGCGTGTTCGCGGATTCTATTGCAACGCAACAAACTGACATGAGAATTTCTTTAACAAATGAAAAAACAATAGGGATAAGAAGCTTAAATGTCGCCAAAGCGTCAATTTAAAACATTGTGATAGTGGTGTGCCGCTGTGACATAGAAGCCTCTGCGTAACTCCATCGGCGTGTCGTTGTAGGTGAAGGCCGTCCGCTCTACACTCAGTAATGGGGTATGAGACTTAATCTCAAGCAATTTGCATTGAGCGTCATCCGGCACGACTGCCTTGATTTTTTCTTCGGCCCGCACCATCCGCACCCCAAACTCTGTTTCAAACAGCGCATACATGGGCCCATGATAGTCACTCAGCCGTTCTGCCGTCAGCCCTTTGAAGGGCGCCCCGGGCAGCCAGAGGTCTTCTAGGATTGTGGGTACCCCACCAAAAGAGAGAACTCGGCGGACTTGAAGCACAGCATCGCCTGTGCGCAATGCCAATGCGCGTCCTATCTCAGCGTTGGCGCGAAGCCGCTTGCAATCAATGATTTTTCTTTGGGCTGGGCCATCTCTTTTGGGTTGGCCCAAGTCGGGCATTAACTTCAAAAATCGATATTGCACCTGTTGCTCGGCATGGGTGGCCACAAAGGTGCCTTTTCCTTGTCTGCGAACCAGCAAGTTGTTGTTGGCCAGTTCATCAATGGCCTTTCGAACCGTGCCTTGACTGACTCTGTAGCGCGCGGCCAATTCCATCTCGCTGGGAATGCCTTCCCCTGGTTTCCATTCGCCTGTTTGAAGGCCTTGCAGGATCAGCCCCTTGATTTGTTGATAAAGCGGGCTGAACGCTGGCGCAGACGATGAGGAGTCTGACGATTCGGCAGTTTCAACAGAAAAAACTTGAGATGTCATGTCAGTTGCCTTGGCAAAAGGCCGGCTCAAAAAGTGATGCAATGATATCTTATATAAGACATAAGACAAATTGACTTTTCAGGGAATTCGCGAGTAAACTCGAAAGCTGTTTGCCCGTGCGCATTTTTCTTTGCGCACCCGTCTGGAACGCCAGGCGACCCGGTCGGCAGTGAATGTCGGGATGTGGTCGGCGAAGTCCGTTTTCTTATCACCATCTGGAGTTCACACCATGAGCAAAAAGCCCGTTCGCGTCGCCGTCACAGGAGCCGCAGGTCAAATTGGATATGCATTGTTGTTTCGCATCGCCTCCGGCGAAATGTTGGGCAAAGATCAGCCCGTGATCTTGCAATTGCTTGAAATCCCCGACGAAAAAGCCCAAAAAGCCCTGAAGGGCGTCATGATGGAATTGGACGATTGTGCTTTTCCATTGTTGGCTAGCATGGAAGCCCACGCCGACCCCATGACCGCTTTCAAAGACACAGACTACGCTTTGTTGGTGGGTTCACGTCCTCGTGGCCCTGGCATGGAGCGCGCTGAACTGCTCGCCATCAACGGCGCTATCTTCACTGCGCAAGGCAAAGCTTTGAACGCTGTGGCGTCTCGCAATGTCAAAGTTTTGGTGGTCGGCAACCCCGCCAACACCAACGCTTACATCGCCATGAAGAGCGCGCCCGATCTGAAGCCCAGCAACTTCACAGCCATGCTGCGCTTGGACCACAACCGTGCAGCGTCGCAAATTGCGGCCAAAACTGGCAAAGCAGTTGCAGACATTCAGAAATTGTGTGTTTGGGGCAACCACTCTCCCACCATGTACGCCGATTATCGTTTCGCCACCATCAACGGCGAATCTGTGAAGACCATGATCAACGATCAAGAGTGGAATGCCAACGTGTTCTTGCCGACAGTTGGCAAACGTGGTGCCGCCATCATTGAAGCGCGTGGGTTGTCATCTGCCGCCTCTGCAGCCAATGCCGCAATCGACCACATGCGCGATTGGGCTTTGGGTACCAATGGCCATTGGGTCACCATGGGCATTCCTTCACAAGGCTGGTACGGTATTCCCAAAGACGTCATGTTCGGTTTTCCCGTCACATGCGTGAACGGCGAATACAAAGTGGTCGAAGGTTTGGAAATTGATGCCTTCAGCCAATCTTGCATCGACAAAACTTTGAAAGAATTGACTGACGAGCAAGCCGGCGTGGCGCACTTACTCTAAGCAGAAGTCACTTTCGTGAAGCATCCGCGCGATATTCTGTTGGGATCACAAGCCGCAGGCATGCTTTTGCCTGTGTGTGATCACTACAGTGGTGTCGAAGTGCGGATGCGCAAAAGCTTGCAACTGCAAGCAGAAATGACGCAGGAGTTTGGCGCCTGCGTCTTTGATGTCACCTTGGACTGTGAAGATGGCGCCCCAGTAGGCGGCGAAATTGAGCATGCCCATTTGGTCAAAGAAATTGCAAACAATGCAGCCCCTGAAGCCAGGGTGGCAGTTAGGGTCCACCCCGTTGATCACCCCTCGTTTTTCAATGATGTGAATTTGATTCTGAAAGATGCGCATCGCAACTTGCGACACGTGATGATTCCCAAGGTGGAGTCTGTTGCCGATGTTGACACTGCAGCGCAAGCTTTGAATCAAGCGGGCGCATTGACGTTGCCATTGCATGTCTTGATTGAGTCACCTGCAGCAGTTCACCGTGCCTTTGAAATTGCAGCACATCCCCGCGTGCAGTCCTTGAGTTTTGGCCTGATGGATTTTGTATCTGCCCATGGGGGTGCCATTCCTTCCAGTGGCATGGGCGTTGAAGGTCAATTCACTCACCCGCTGGTTGTGCGAGCTAAATTGGAAATTGCCAGTGCTTGTCACGCTCACGGTAAAGTGCCATCGCACTGCGTGGTCACAGAATTCAGTGATTTAGAAGCCATTAAATTAGCGGCCTTAAAAGCTTCACGCGAATTAGGCTACACACGCATGTGGAGTATTCACCCCAGTCAAATCAGGCCTGTGTTGGAAGCCATGGCCCCAAGTGCGCACGAGATTGAACAAGCGGCTGAGTTGATCGAAGCAGCTCGTCGTGCAGAATGGGCGCCTGTGAGTTTGGGTGGTCAATTGCATGACCGCGCAAGCTACAGATTCTTTTGGCAAGTGCTTGAACGCGCGCATCAAACGGGAAGACCCATACCCGGATCGGTTCAATCCTATTTTGGAGAGACACCATGTGCCGTTTGAAATTTTTCTTTCTGGTTTTTGTGGCAGGCCTTTGGGGCTCAGGTATCAACATGGCCCAAGCGCAATCTTCTAAAGATGTAAATGGTGCGACCAAAAAAGAGGTTAAGACAAAACCTGCGGCAAAGCCAAAAGCTCCAAATACCATCAAGCAAAATAATTCAGACAAGCGCAATGCCGCTGCCAAGCCAGTCGATACACCTTTGGCTCCGCAAGAACTCAGCATTGCAGAACGTGTTCATGTCGGTCATTTACCCTGTGAGCTAGGTGCTTCCATTCGCATGACGGCCGATGCACACACGCCTGGCTACTTCGATTTGCAGGGCAAGGGTTACAAATACCGAATGCGGCCAGTTGCAACCAGCACGGGTGCCATTCGTTTGGAAGATGAAAAGGCTGGCGCAGTCTGGTTGCAGTTGGCCAACAAGTCCATGCTGATGGATCAAAAAAATGGACGTCGATTGGCCGATGAATGTGCCCACCCCGATCAGGTCGCCGTTGCCAATGACATGAAAAACAACCCACCGCCTGCTCTGATTGATGTGAGCAACGATGTCACAAACAACAAGCGCTGAGTCGCAAAGTTTGATAATTTTTTTAAAGATTGATTGATCAATTTATTTCGTAAGACAGGAGAAAACTATGTTGCAAGCTTATCGTGAACATGCCGCCGAACGTGCAGCGCTGGGAATTCCCCCGCTGCCTTTGGATACCAAACAAACAGCTGAGTTAATTGAACTCATCAAAAATCCACCACAAGGTGAAGAAGCCTTTTTGATGGACTTGCTCACTCACCGTGTGCCACCTGGCGTTGACGATGCAGCCAAAGTCAAGGCCTCGTTCTTGTCCGCAGTTGCTCATGGCGACTTGTCTGTTGCTTTGGTGAGCAAAGCCAAAGCCACTGAATTGTTGGGCACCATGGTGGGCGGTTACAACGTCAAACCCTTGATTGATTTGCTCGACCACAAAGAAGTGGCCGTTGTGGCTGCTGAAAGTTTGAAGAAAACACTGCTGATGTTTGACTTCTTCCATGACGTCGCCGAAAAATCAAAGGCAGGCAATGCCAATGCCACAGCTGTCATTCAAAGCTGGGCTGATGCCGAATGGTTCACTTCACGTCCTGAAGTGGCGAAAAAAATCACTGTCTCTGTGTTCAAAGTACCGGGTGAAACCAATACCGACGATTTGTCGCCCGCCCCCGATGCTTGGAGCCGCCCTGACATTCCACTGCATTACTTGGCCATGTTGAAAAACACACGCCCTGATGCGGCCTTCAAACCAGAAGAAGACGGCAAGCGCGGCCCCATGGCCTTCATTGAAGAGATGAAGAAAAAAGGCCATTTGGTGGCTTATGTAGGCGATGTGGTGGGCACCGGTTCTTCTCGCAAGTCGGCCACCAACAGCATCATCTGGGGCTTTGGTGAAGACATTCCTTTTGTGCCTAACAAGCGCTTTGGTGGCGTGACATTGGGTGCCAAAATTGCCCCTATCTTCTTCAATACGCAAGAAGATTCTGGTGCCTTGCCCATTGAAGTGGATGTTTCCAAGTTGGAAATGGGAGATGTGATTGATGTCTTGCCTTACGAAGGCAAGATCATGAAGAACGGTGCACTGCTCACTGAGTTTGAACTTCGCAGCGACATGTTGTTTGATGAGGTTCGCGCAGGCGGCCGTATCAATTTGATCATTGGTCGTTCATTGACAGGCAAGGCCCGCGAGTTCTTGGGCTTGCCCACTTCGACCTTGTTCCGTTTGCCTAAAGTGCCCACGTCTACCAAAGCTGGTTTTACCGTGGCACAAAAAATGGTGGGCCGTGCGTGTGGCTTGCCAGAAGGACAGGGCGTTCGCCCTGGTACCTATTGCGAACCCAAGATGACCACTGTGGGCTCACAAGACACCACTGGCACCATGACACGTGACGAGCTGAAAGACTTGGCTTGCTTGGGCTTCAGTGCCGACATGGTGATGCAGTCTTTCTGCCACACAGCGGCATACCCCAAGCCTGTTGACGTGAAAATGCACCACGAACTACCAGCTTTCATGAGCAACCGTGGCGGTGTTTCTCTGAAGCCAGGTGACGGCATTATTCACAGTTGGTTGAATCGCTTGTTGTTGCCCGACACAGTGGGCACAGGTGGCGACTCTCACACACGTTTTCCCATTGGTATTTCTTTCCCTGCTGGCTCAGGTTTGGTGGCCTTCGGTGCTGCCACAGGTGTCATGCCATTGGACATGCCTGAATCTATTCTGGTTCGTTTCAAAGGCCAGATGCAGCCTGGCATCACATTGCGCGATTTGGTTCACGCCATTCCCTACTACGCCATCAAGGCAGGCTTACTGACCGTTGCCAAGTCCGGCAAGATCAATGAGTTCTCGGGCCGTATTTTGGAAATTGAAGGATTGCCAGACTTGAAGGTTGAGCAAGCGTTTGAGTTGTCAGATGCATCAGCGGAGCGCTCAGCAGCGGGTTGTACAGTGAAGCTCAACCCAGAACCGGTCAAAGAGTATTTGAACTCCAACATTGTTTTGATGAAAAACATGATTGCTCAGGGTTATAACGACAAGCGTGCACTAGAGCGTCGCATCAAGGCCGTCGAAGCTTGGTTGGCCAATCCTAAGCTGCTTGAAGCGGATGCCAATGCTGAATACGCCCACGTGCTAGAAATTGACATGGACCAGCTGAAAGAGCCTGTCTTGTGCTGCCCTAACGACCCAGATGACGCCAAGTTGTTGTCAGATGTAGCGGGCACCAAGATTGACGAAGTCTTCATTGGCTCTTGCATGACCAACATTGGTCACTTCCGCGCAGCCTCAAAGTTGCTTGAAGGCAGGCGTGACATTCCCGTGAAGTTGTGGATTGCGCCGCCCACCAAAATGGACGCTGCCGAATTAACCAAAGAAGGCCACTACGGCGTCTTTGGCGCTGCAGGCGCGCGCACTGAAATGCCCGGCTGCTCTTTGTGCATGGGCAATCAAGCCCAGGTGCGTGAGGGCGCCACGGTGGTGTCTACTTCAACGCGCAATTTCCCCAACCGCTTGGGCAAAAACACCAATGTTTATTTGGCTTCCTCTGAGGTTGCAGCCATCAGCTCCAAGCTGGGCCGCATCCCCACCACAGAAGAGTACCAAGCGAGCATGACTGAAATTAACAAAGATGGAACTCAGATCTACAAGTACATGAACTTCGACAAGATCGAAGAGTATGCAGAAGTAGCCAAGGGTGTTGCAGCCTAAAACTGCGCGTTAAGCACTGTGCTTAAGCCCAAAAGATTTCGGTCTTTTGGGCTTTTTTGATGGGCTGCAGAGTTTGCGCAATCAGATCGTTGCAAAATCAAGCTTGTGGAAAATACGATGATCATTGTGGGTGGTGGAATTGGTGGGCTGGCTGCCGCATTGGCATGCGGTCAAGCTGGCGCCAGGCCGCAGGTGCTAGAGCGCGCTGCCACTTTCTCGGAAGTAGGTGCGGGTATCCAGATGGGCCCCAATGTGACGCGCATTTTGCATGCTTGGGGCTTAGCAGAAGACCTCCAAGAAATTGGATTTGTGCCACGCAAACTAGATGCCAAAGACACTCATACTGGACAAATCATTGGCACTCTGCGTTTAGGGCAGCGAAGCTTAGACACCTATGGCGCACCTTATTTCACAGTGCACCGTGCTGATTTGCACCGTGTGTTGCTGAAAAAAATAAGGAGCTCAGGCCAGGCTGAATTGCGTCTTGATTCAGAAGTGCAAGGCTTGCAGCAGAATGCGGATGGCATCCAGATCAGTGGCACAAACTTACCTGCAAGTTTGGCCGAACTCTCTCAATCCGCCGCCATGGTGGGGGCCGACGGACTTTGGAGTAAAACGCGTCAATTCGTGGTGCCACCCACAGCCCCCAGGGTGACAGGCTTGTTAGCCTATCGAGCCCTTGTGCCCATGCAATCTATCCCTGAAAAGTTGCGACTGCAAGATGTGAATGTTTGGGTAGGCCCCAAAGTTCATGCCGTGTTGTACCCCGTCAAATGTGGTGAATATTTGAACCTTGTGGTGGTGGTTCAAGGACCACCTCCAGCCAGCTTGGATGACTGGGACCATGCGGGCAACAAACAAGACTTAGAGGCTGCCATGGGACCCATTCACGCCGACCTGCGCAACATGCTGGCAGCAGTGCCAGCTTGGCGACTGTGGCCACTTTGTGACCGTCCACCCATCAAAGGCCCTCATGAAATGGCGAAAGGCCGAATTGCTTTGTTAGGCGATGCTGCTCATCCCATGCGTCCGTTCTTGGCGCAAGGTGCAGGCATGGCCATAGAGGATGCAGCCGAATTGGCCAGAAGCTGGGCCAGAGCAGATTTGCAAGTAGAAGACCGCCTGCAAATGTACGCGCAAGCACGGTGGGCGCGCAACGCCCAAGTGCAACAACGCTCAATTCGAAACGGTCAGATTTTTCACCTTCAAGGACCTCTGCGATGGGGTCGCAATGTAGCGATGAAACTCATGGGAGAACCCTTGATGGATGTCCCTTGGCTTTATGCAGGGCCCTAACTGGGCGACAGTTTTTCTGTGATGAGACTCGTGCGCTTGAAAGCCTGATTCAGACTTTGCCAAGCAGTAAAAATTCCATCAAGGCCTTTTGCGCATGCATGCGATTTTCGGCTTCATCCCACACCACAGACTGGGGCCCATCGATGACTTCTGCACTGACTTCCTCGCCTCTGTGTGCGGGTAGGCAGTGCATGAACAGCGCATCGGGCTTGGCCACTTTCATCATCTCCTCGTCGACGCACCAATCGGCAAACGCTTTTTTGCGGGCTTCGTTCTCTGCTTCATAGCCCATGCTGGTCCACACATCGGTGGTGACCAAATCAGCGCCTTCACAAGCTTGCATCGGATCTTTGAAGAACTGCGTACTGGCAGCACTTCGAACGCCCACAACTGCTGGGTCAACTTCGTAGCCACTAGGGGTGCTGAGGTTGACCTTAAAACCCAGCAAGTCGGCAGCTTGGAGCCAAGTGTTGGCCATGTTGTTGCCATCACCCACCCAGGCTACTGTTTTGCCTTGAATAGAGCCTCGGTGCTCGATGTAGGTAAAGATGTCTGCCAAGATTTGGCATGGGTGGAATTCATTGGTCAGGCCGTTGATGACGGGTACGCGTGAATGCTTGGCAAAGGTTTCAATTTTGTCTTGCCCATAGGTTCGAATCATGACCAGATCGACCATACGGCTGATCACTCTGGCACTGTCTTCAATGGGTTCTGCACGCCCCAGTTGGCTGTCGCCAGTTGTGAGGTGCACAACCGAGCCCCCCATTTGGTACATGCCTGCTTCAAAGCTCACACGTGTTCGTGTGGAGGCTTTCTCAAAGATCATGGCCAAGGTGCGGTCTGTCAGTGGCTGGTATTTTTCGTAGGCCTTGAACTTGGCTTTGATGAAAGATGCACGCTTGAAAACATGCGCATATTCTTCAGCATTTAAATCTGTGAATTGCAAGTAATGCCGAAGAGGCGTGGCGGGTGGCTGCGTAAGCATTAGGATGACTCCGACAGAAAGGTGTGGATGAGCGGCAGCAAAATATCGGCCACTTCATCGGCTTCAGCCTGAGTCATGATGAGCGGCGGTACTATGCGAATGACGCTGTCTGCCGTAACGCTGATCAACAAGCCAGCTTCTGCTGCGCGCAATGTGAGTGCACTGCAGGGCTTGTCCAATTCAATGCCAAGCATCAAACCTTGGCCGCGTATTTCTTTGATGTCTTTGGCGCCCTCAAGCCCTTTTTCAAAACGTGCTTTCAGGTGAGCGCCTACCTTGGCTGCATTGTCTAGCAAGCCATCCTTTTCCATGATGCGAATGGTTTCAACGCCCGCACGCATGGCCAGCGGATTGCCACCAAAGGTGGTGCCGTGATTGCCGGGTTGGAAAATGTTGGCAGCTTTGGGTCCTGCTACGACAGCAGCAATCGGCACGCCAGAACCTAAGCCCTTCGCCAAGGGCATCACGTCGGCCTTGATCCCTGCCCACTGGTGCGCAAACCACTTGCCTGTTCTGCCCATGCCGCATTGAACTTCGTCA
>Ga0255113_1000412_pt1 | contig 12815 bp, 13 predicted proteins | sample Law_Yuk_RepC_8h_FD_188473 | JGI IMG/M metagenome (GOLD analysis project Ga0255113, IMG submission 188473) | Freshwater microbial communities from St. Lawrence River, New York, United States - Law_Yuk_RepC_8h | ecosystem: Environmental > Aquatic > Freshwater > River | place: USA: New York... | reverse complement strand
CAACATTCCACCGCGCATTGACTAGCCCCCAGTTTTTCGTACAACATGGTTAAGCGGCTATTGTTATAGGTTGTGGCCGAAGGCTTGCCTTTTCATAATTGTCCGGGCTCTCATACCCCAAATAGGAATGCCTTCGGTGGCGATTGTACCAAGTCTCGATCCATCGAAAGATGTCTTGTATTGCTGACCGTCGGGTTTTGTATGTCACCCGATAAACCAGCTCCTGTTTCAATGTTCCGAAGAAGCTCTCCATCGCCGCATTGTCCCAGCAATCTCCTTTCCTGCTCATACTCTGAACAAACTTGTTGTCAGCCAGCTGTTTCTGGAATACATCACTCGTGAACTGCGTACCCCTGTCGCTATGCACCAGAAGCCCAGGTGTTGTCTTGCGTTGATCGATTGCCATAGCGAGTGCTCTCGTTGCAATCGATGCATCGAGTGTGCTTTGAAAGCACCAACCAACGATCTTACGAGAGTACAAATCCATCACAACTGACATGTAAAGCCATCCCTGTTCAGTTGGGATGTACGTGATGTCCGTCACCCATTTCAGGTTGGCTGCCTCTGCCGAGAAATATCGGGCCAACAGGTTGTCCGGGTAACTTGCAGCGTTTGTATCCAGTGGAGTTTGACGATGCTTACGCCGAACGACGCCACAAATCCCGGCATCCTTCATAAGCCTGGCACCTTCGCCCTGGCGCTGACCGGTGGCGGAGCGCTCATCGGTATTTGTATCCGCCGTCGTCGCAACGCAGCTTAGTTCCCCTAGACCTGCGCGGGCAGGCAACGGCGCCTGTCCGCCCCTACGCGGAGCTTGCCAAAAGCGTTACGGCAGCTTTCTAAAATCGTAAACGCACAACGTATTGTTGTAATGTCCGGCGACCAGCCCGCCGCCACCTGTGTTATAGCCGTAGGGGACAGATGCACTTAGACTACCCGTTGAGATTTCTCGGCCAAAAAACATGCTCATGTAGGTCAGGGCGGAAGTTGATGGACTCTTAACGCTAGGCTTTAGAAGTGTCGTCAGGGCTCCGTTTTGGTCAAAGTAAAACGACACAATGCCATCCACAATTGTATTGCTAGGAAAGCCGATGGTTAGCGTAAGGGAAGTGTCCGTTCCATCCACCCCAAGCCGATGAATCGTGAGTGGAGCGGATCCATCTTGTTTTTGCTTTGTGATAGCCAATACTGCGTCTTTCCCGATAGCTAAGCGGCATAGCGCAAAGTTCAGGTTTTGGTTATTCGTGTCAAAACAGTCGCGAAGAATGACATTCCCAATCGAAGCGGACAAAGTGATCATCGATGCAATCTGCCTACCGCTGTTTTGTTGGTTCGGTGGCGGGAGGGGACCGTATGCCACGACATCCCCATCTGCATTGAAAGTGCCCCGGATCGGTGCGACTTCCTTGCCTATCGCACCTGTCATATCCCGTGACCACAGCGTGTTGGATGCTTTATCAAAAGCCTGAACATGCCAATCCAGGCGCTCACCTGCACTTGTTTTCACAGGCACATAGCCCAGCAGGAAGATACGACCATTGTTGTCATCGGTGATCGCATCCGTTATGCGAAACGATTTTGGAAACCCAGTCAATGGTGATGCGATACTCGTGGGAGGCCCCGCCGGAATGTGGAGTGCCAAGGTTGCATGATTGCCGGCAGAAATGGCAAAGGCGTGGATGCCTCCCTTTAGGTCTGTCGTAAGCTTGATTGGATGCAACGCGGTGCCATCGATTGCCGCTGGATGGATGCGTTCAAAAATCCGCTGACCATCCCGAGTAAACACGGTGACACCCAGATAGCGACCCGGTGCTAAGTTGCGTGCGTTGCTGCGATCGGCAATAAGCTCGGATGCCACATAAATCCGACCGCTTTCCGTACTGAAGACTTGCTTCGGTGTGGATGTAATGCCTTTCTCATCGCTTCGCTTCGTTACCCATTGGGCTTTGCCTTTCGGTGACAGCATCACCGTGATCAGCTGGTGGTCACCATTTGCCAGGATTGCATCCCCAGCCACAATGATTTGATTCTTTGTGGTCATGCACATAGCGGTGCCCGATGAACGCTTGATGCCAGGCTCACTCAGTTGAAAAATCAGTCGTCGACTCAGGTCTGTGGTTGGTTTATGAACCTTACTTCCGAGGACGACACCTACTGGAGGTTTCCGAGGTGTGCTAAGGGAACCGATGACGATTGGAGACGCGATGATGATGCCCAAAACGACGGATGCTGCTAGCTGTGCTGCCGCGGAAAGGACGATTCCCTTTCGGGTTGGAGCTTTACTTATCTCAGGAAGGGCTGTGAACGGAAGTGCCGGCGTCCCGATGGGATTCTCATCACCGAGGTTGCGGAGTCGGAGCTCAAAAGTCGATGTGAGTGATTGCGATGTAGGTTGCAGATGCGCTTCTGCCTGCCACGTGCGCCGGAGAACCGCAGTGCGTTGTTTATCAAACTGTTCGCGTAGCTCAACAAACGCGGCGGATAACGATGGGAGGAGTACTTTATCTTCGGCGATGGCATCAAATGCGGTCCCTGCATCGAGGACTGTTTGTGCATCATCACTCGTAAAAACAATCCTTGCGAGGCTACAGCACTCTTGATAGTCAATCGCGAGGAATGTGGTGTCGATGGAAACAGCGTCCTCAGTGATGATAATCGGGGTATCGGCAATCATCGTCGAGATTGCTGTCATCACGGAGCGGCGCCAGGTGTAGAGCAGAACACTTTGGCTTTTTTCATCACTCAGCGGCCATACGGCATCCGTGAGCTCTTTCCGACCCATTTTGCAGCTTTGGGACGTCGCAACTAGGCCGAGGACGTACCAGTACTTGCGTGTGATTTGGGATGAGACAGGTGCACCATCCACGGTGATCCTGCACTGGCCCAGCAGATGAATGAGCGGACGCATTATGGCATAGTCTACTCGGCAAGTAGTTTTTGCCAGCCGTCTAAACCCAGAAAAGTGTCGTTAATGTTTGTGAAATAGCAACTAAGTGGATACCGCTACAGGCTAACACTTCAACGCACTGGTCACATTTGGCAGAAACCCAGCAAAATTAGCGGGATAGCTATCGATTGGTGGTCATCCCATTCCGGCTAGGGTTAGAGGCAGTGAATGTCTCAGTGTTGGGCCCCTCTGTTGATTTTGTGTCTTCAAGCCACGACTCCAGACTATTAACCTTGTTGTGTTGATATCTGGTCAGCGGGTACTCATTACGGATCGAGCACCGACCACGAGATGAATCATCTAGCATTCATGAATGCTTGGGATATCAAACTTTACTGGACTTTACTCAAACTTTACTCATCTTTACCTGCCGTTGGTATTTACACGCAAATCTCGATGCTGGAGAGTGACGCGGGCGACCTTTCGATTGCCCGATTCCAAATCATTAAGCAAAAGTGTCCGGTCGCACAAGCTGCCCGGAATCTTCATTTGAGGTAAGTCATGAAATTCTCATCCATGCGTAGCGCGATCGTCATCGCAAGTGTAGTTGCAGGTAGTGTTATCCCGACGCAGGCGTTTGCTCAGTTTGATGTGTTCAGCAGTGTAAACGAACTTCAGTACGGGGTGAACGGGACGAGTACCTCTACGTACTTGTTCAATAGTTCGATGATTCTGAACAGCATTGACTTTGGTACTGCCACTATCTCATCAAACGGAATCCCCACTTACTTTAGTAACTTGATTCTTTCTTACCAAGTCGGCACCGGGGCATATCAGACTGTCGACAACTCACTCTTAGGTACGGTAGACGCTAAAGGCTATCAGCGTATCTATCTCGGAGAATTGAACGTGGCTGCGGGTACGGAGGTGAAAGTCAGAATCCAAGGCAATCACAATATGGCTGCTGACTACACCCTCAATGCCGCATCGAACGTTTCTTACCTTGGCGGTAATCCAGATTTTGGGAATGCTGGCCGCTTCTATAATAGCAATCTCCGTGTCTACAACCCTGGGTCGACCGTCCCTGGCGCTAGCGTCGCGCCAGAGCCCGGCACCTTCGCCCTGGCGCTGACCGGTGGAGTAGCGCTCATCGGTGTTTGTATCCGCCGTCGTCGTAACGCGGCTTAGTTCCCCTAGCTGTGTGCGGGCAGGCAAAGGCGCCTGTCCGTGCACGGGTGTTCGTGTTGTTAGAATGCTCTCGCATAGCGATACGCTCGGCCGGACACAGCGGTCCGCCCCTACGAAGAGGTTGTGTTTCTGATTGCCATGTCAAATCACGTTGCGGCGTTGCATCGCGATGCGCGAGCGAAGACACATCTATTCAACATCACACACGAAAGTCGCAAGCAAATAGTTACGCGCGCGTTTGAATCGAAATGGTCACTGTCATCTTTACATCAACGTCAATGTTGCACCGTCTCTGAACTGCTACTTTGATCGGGACAAGATAAATTCCTTGCCGCGGCATAAGAGATGTTTCCCAGCGCACATCCCCACATTCGCAAACGGCACGGATACAGCCCCAACCGTAAGAAACGCTGCTGCCCAATGACACGAGTTCTGCACTAATGTCGTTTGGCACAGGCAGAAACACAAAAGGCGAAGGGCCACGCCACTCAATAGTCGTTCCCGTAAATGTAATTGTCACAGCGGATTTTACAGAATAGTGGCATTCACTTCTGAACCCTTTTTTGATCACCATCGCTCTGTTTCCATGACAGCCTCCCGGAACACGCCGGGACGCCTCGTTCACGGGAGGCTGCCTCATCAAAGGAATGCACCATGGACACACGTTTTGGATTCGGCACGGTTGTAACAGCATCGTTTAACGACACCATCGACAGTGTCACCGCCGCCCTTAAGACCGAGGGGTTTGGCGTGCTCACGGACATCGATGTCGCAGCAACCATGAAAGCAAAGCTCGACAAAGATATGCCGCCCTACAGAATTCTCGGAGCCTGTAACCCAACGCTTGCGTATCAGGCCATCGCCGCCGAGCCCGAAATCGGACTTTTGCTGCCCTGCAATGTCGTCGTTCGGGCAATCGATGACGCAACAACAGGCATCTCGTTTATGGACCCGGAAGCGATTCTTCAGCTTGTGGATCAACCCGGAATCGATGTCCTCGCGGCGGATGTCAAAGCGCGCCTCCTACGCGTGATGGCGGCAGTTTCCACGGACTAACGGCATTAACAATGTAGCGCGATAGAGTGTGGCATGGCTGAAAATCCATCAACGGTAGAGGCTTATGTCGCAGGCTTTGATGGCATCCAGCATGCCAAACTTATGGAGCTGCGCGGTGCGCTGCGTGCGGCGATTCCGGATGCGCATGAGAAGATTAGCTACGGGATGCCGGCGATTAGCATCCGGAAGAACGTCATCTACTACGCCGCCTGGGAAAAGCACATCGCTGTGTACGGCTGGCTTGGCGCGGATGCAGCCGTTCTTGCGCCGCTGAAGTCCCATGTTTCCAGCAAAGGGACGCTGAAGTTTCCCCTCGAGATGGCGCTTCCGATCGCTGACATCGTCAATCTCGCGCTGCACCTCGCCGCGCGCTGCCGTTAGAGCGTTCTTCCCCCACAGATCCACAGGAATATAGGCTGTTGGTGCGGAACTGTGCCTGCATGACAAAGTCCACTGCCCGGATTATTATCGATCCCCGCTATATTGCAGCCGAGATCGACCCGCGGATTTACGGTGGCTTTGCAGAGCATTTAGGCAAGCATATCTATACCGGTATGTATGAGCCTGCGCACGCCACCGCGGATGCGAATGGTTTTCGCACGGATGTCATCGAGCTGGTACGCGGCCTTGGGATGCCTATCATCCGCTACCCAGGTGGGAACTTTGTGAGTGGGTACGATTGGGAAGATGGCGTTGGTCCGAAGGGCGAGCGTCCGAAGCGCCTCGATTTGGCATGGGGCGTTACAGAGACCAACCAGTTTGGCACGAATGAGTTTATGGATTGGTGTGGACTTGTTGGCACGGAAGCGATGCTGGCGGTGAACCTCGGAACCCGTGGTATTGATGATGCCCGTAAGCTGGTCGAGTATTGTAACCATCCAGGTGGGACCGCCCTCTCTGATCTCCGCAAGCAGCACGGCTATACTGCGCCACACGCCATTAAGACGTGGTGTCTTGGCAATGAAGTGGATGGTTTTTGGCAGATGGGGACGAAGACCGCCACAGAATATGGACGCCTCGCACGGGAAGCATCCAAGCTGATGAAGGGTGTCGACCGCCGCATCGAGACGATTTTGTGTGGCTCGAGCGGCCGTGCGATGCCGACATTTGGGCACTGGGAATGGGAATCCTTGATGGAGTCGTATGACGAGGTTGACTATGTGTCTCTGCATACGTACTACGATGACCATGGTGGTGATATGGCGGCGTTCCTTGCCGAGCCGGAAAACATGGGCGACTTTATCCGCGAGGCGGCGTCGGTCTGTGATGCAGTAAAGGCATCGAAGAAGTCCAGCAAAACCATGATGCTCAGTTTTGATGAGTGGAATGTCTGGTTCCCGGAGAACAATTTGATTGACCGTAGCCCAACGTGGCCGGAGCTGAGTAAGCGTGCATCGGATGTCTACGACATGGCGGATGTCCTATGTGTCGGCGGGATGTTACTAACATTGCTTGAGAATGCAGCGCGGGTGCGGATTGCCTGTATTGCGCAGCTTGTGAATGTGCTTGCACCGATTTTGACGGAGCCGGGCGGGCCTGCGTGGCGACAGACGATTTGGTGGCCATTTGCGCTAACGAGTCAATACGGTCGCGGGCAGGTGTTGCATACACCGGTGGTTGCTCCAGTCTATGATGCCAAGAACCGGGATGCGGTTCCGGTCATCAAGTCCGTAACCGTGCTGGCGGATACAAAAGATGGCCCGGCACTGCACATTTTCATGATCAATCGTGAGCCATCCGGTGCACAGGTGGATATTGAAATTGATGTCCGTGGGTGCTTTCCATTTGGAAGCATGGTGCATCACTGTATTCGGCACGATGTGCTCCGTACGGAGAACACGATTGATAACCCAAATGCGGTCATGCCGACTGTGGATGGGCATCCCGTTGGGAGTGATGGCAAAATCCGAATTCGCTTGTCTGGTTGGAGCTGGAATTTGGTGCGCATTAGGCTGCTGAGGTGAGAGAGAGCGCTTTATGAAATCCTTACAAACCCCTGACATCCAGTTTGTTGAAAATGCCCACATCCGCGTCGGGATCACGCGTAAGTGGGGCGGCGCGATAACGCATGTGTCCATTCCGGGCGGACCGAACATCATTAACTCGCACGACCTCGGGCGGCAGATTCAGCAGTCGTACTACAGCGGGCCGCCGAACTACCAAAAGGCTGGTAAGGAGAAGAGCAAGGCCTGGAGTGCATTTCCGTGGAATCCGATTCAGACGGGGGATGCGTACCGCAATGGCTCGCAGGTTGTGGATGTTCGCATCAGTGGGAATTCGTTGTATGTAAAGACCATCCCGATGCTTTGGCCGATGAACAATGACCCTGGCGAGTGCACGATGGAGACGTGGATTACGCTAAGTGCGACCAGTCCGGCATTTACGTACAAGGCCAGGTTGACAAACCATCGGAGTGACAAAACGCAGTACAAAGGCGGAGCGCAGGAGGTCCCGGCGGTGTATGTGAATGGTCCTTATCACCATCTCATGATGTATACAGGCGACAAGCCATTTACCGGAGATGCGCTGCGTGAGCTGCGAAATGACCACAAGGAAGACTGGCCGTGGGTGAATTCATTGCCGACGGAAGGCTGGGCTGCGCTTGTGAACGATGCCGGTACGGGAATCGGCGTGATGGTGCCATCCCCGCTCGAGTTCCACGGCGGCTACTTTGGCAAGCGGGGAGTTGGCGGCGAAACGGATGCGAATACGGGCTACATGTCACCGATTGCGAGTGAAGTCCTCGACCACAATGTGGTCTTTGATTACCGTGCGGAGTTTGTGGTTGGGACGCTTGCCGAGATTCGTGCTGCGGCGGAGAAACATCGGCCGCGCGGCCTCCCATCGTGGGACTTTTCGGAGCGTCGCAGCGGATGGATATATGAGTCGGGCACGGATGCTGGATTTCCACTCAAGGACCGCGGGCTGGGCGGGACTCCGGAACCTGGTCTCGAGACGCTGCGCATCCTTGGTCCGTATGCATTTTGGCAAGCAAGCGCCGCGAAGCGGGTTAGGTTGCAAATCTCGGCGAAGGCTGCGGGGAGTGTGCGTGTGTTTTGGCGTGGTTTGCCACCAGCGGATGCGAGCACAAAGCCAAGTCTGTGGTCGGCGTGGCGCGGGACGTGGTTTGACAATGAGCGGTCGGTTTCCGCGATGTTCCCGGCCGGGAAGAAACGCTGGGTTGACATCGACCTCAGTGGGAATGTGAACTACAAAGGTGCGATTTGTGGGTTGGGACTGGACATCCCCGCGGATGTTTACATTCACAAAATCCAAGTGCAAAAGTAGTCCATCTTTGTTGCCGTTGATGTCACAGCTGTGCCTGCTGGTGTGATTCTTTACCGGGAGTCCTGATCAGTGAGGAACCTAGGAGAGTGCATCATGGCAAAGACATCGATAAAGACCAAGATTAAGATCAAAGTGGCAAAGCCACGCCCGACTCGGTGCTATCAGCGTGTGCATTTGTATGAGGACATCGTGACCCTTGGGGATGTTGGGACATCCGAGAATATCCGCTGCGAGGTGGTGCTCAGCCGTCCTAAGCGTGGTGGGTTTACGCTCTATGGCAAGACGACCTACTTTGGCGATTGGCGATTTTCGCAGACAAATATCCGTACTCCTGAGGCATTTGTGGATGCGTATAACTCCTGTCTGGATGCCTGTGATGAGTTTTGGTGCGGCGATCTCGAGAGTGATATTTACTATGTCGAGCAGATTGACCCCGAGTTTGCAGTCAAGGTACGGGAGTATCTGGCGGCTCAGGATTAGATCGCCGTTACAGCCATCGTGCTTCCGGGTGTGTGCCAGATAACGGAGTAGTCCTCTATGGAACCCCAACGCGTAAAACATAATAGTCCCCACTCCACGTCAAACGGAAACACTCCACTCTGGTTTCTGGCTGGTCTCTGGTTTGGCTCGACGGCTGCAGGGCAAGGCTTGGTGATGTTCATCGGGATTGTGGCAATCGTCGGGGTCTTCATCATTGGGACGATTTTTTCAGCTCTCGCGACGCTTGTCATGCTGCACTGGCGGATGCTGCTAATCCTTACTGGAGCTGCATTGCTGATTGGCTGGCTGGTGGCTTTATACATCCGTGAGGAACGGAGGAAGGTGGCCTGAGCAATGACCATCTTTCCGTCAGCGAACATCAAAACAAAAACACTCACCCCACGACGTGCGCATCTGCCCAGGTGCCAAGAACATCATCGCCAGTGAACTCAAGCATGATGCAGCCCTTACCACTGACATCGATGTCAATGGTTTTGGCAGGTGATTCTGGGCGCATTTTGCCACTGTCAAAGAGGACTTTGTTGCCGAAAAAGTCTTCTTCCATGACACGGAAGCGGCCTTCGGCGCCGGGCTTGTTGCCTTGCGAAAGCCCGATGGTCGCGCGGAAGCGGTTTGCTTTACCGTCGAGCTTGTACAAGAGGTTGGATTTGCCCTTGCATCCGATTCCATGGCGGAAGTAGCGGCCGCCTAGAATCAGCAAGTCGCGCTCGGCTGTCAGGTCCATGGTGGCGTGGTTACCACTTTTCCAGATGTAGCAGAGGCTGCTCAGCTGCGTGATGCCTTTTCGTGTAATCGTATAGCGCTCGAGCGGGAGAGGCTCTGGTCCGGGGAGTGGAGCACCTTTGTAGCCGACACGCAAAAGCATGTGATCATGCTGCGCGAGAGGCTCGCTTGTGAAACCGCCATCCGAGAGGCCAAGACTTCGACGCCCCCACACATCGTAGACGGGCTGCTTGCCGCTTAGGCCGAAAAGCGTCCACGGGATGCTGATTCGCGCTGTCTTGTTCCCCTTGTTGAGGAGCATGATGGCTGTGGTTCCATCGGAGAGCGGCTTGTTGTAGACCTCGATACCATTGCTTGACATGACGCGGTACCCCTGAATACCGCGCGCATCCTGATTGATGGCAATGACCGGGCGGTTTGTTAGGATGTCACGCACATTGCTTGGCATCTTGCGGAGGTCGTTTCCGGCCATGAGCGGGGATGCCAGCATCGCCCAGAGCGCAAAATGCGTCCGGTTCTGCTTGTCATTCTCCAGATTTCCCACCTGAAGCATATCGGCATCATTCCAGTGTCCGGGGCCGGCAAACTGCCCGAGGCCATTGAAGGCTGGGTGGGTGACGCTTGCGCCCGCGGATGTCTCAGCGCAGTAGTAAATCGAATCCATGTTTGGGTAGATGTCATACGATGTGCGCCAGAGCTGTCCGATGTTCTCGCCGCCCCACGCCCATGCGCCATTCCCAAAGTCGGAAATGCTCAGAATCATTGGGCGTCCGGACTTGCGGATTGCATCCCGGTAGATTGTGTAGTCATCGCTGCTCAGGCGTTTGTTAGCTTCGGCAAAGCAGGAGTCCAGCTTGAGGTAATCCACTCCCCAGCTGGCAAAGGTGTTAATGTCGACGGCTTCATGCTTGTAGCTACCGGCGAGGCCTTGGCAGGTCTTGATGCCGCGGTCTTCGTATATGCCGAACTTGAGGCCTTTGGAGTGGATGTAGTCGCCGATAGCCTTCATCCCATTTGGAAACTTGGTGGGGTCGCCGATCAGCTCGCCTTTGGATGTGCGCTCTTTTTGCAACCAGCCGTCATCCAGGACGAGGTAGTTGTAGCCAGCATCCCGCATCCCGGACTTGACCATCGCATCTGCTGTGTCGCGGATTAGCTTTTCATCAATTTTCTGCTCGAAGGCATTCCAGCTATTCCAGCCCATCGGGGGTGTAAGTGCGAGTTTTGTGGACATTCAAAGGCTCCTGATGTGTGTAGATTACAGGTCGGATGTCGTGAATGGCAAGCCAACGGTGATTCTTGCTAACGATACATCAAAAAACCGGTTTGTTTCCGCTCGCGCTGGTCGGCGTACTGCCTTGGACACGTGCATTTTGATGACTGGTAAATCCGCCGGAATGCATAAGCCCGGCCCTTCCTGAGCGGGAGATAATGAGGTGGTTCAGAGATGCTTTGCATCAGGAGGTTTCCATGAATGTTTCCCACTATGTCGGTATCGTTGCCATCTTGGGCATCGGTTTGGCTGTGGCTCCTGCGGTGAACGCTGAAAACACGCATGGTGCATTTGCGGTGCGGTTGGGTGTTGGCGTTCCGCTTGATAACAATATGCGGGACTGGAAAAACGTGGATGTGATCAGCGGGTTTTCGTACTTTATAAACCACAGCGCGGGTACATCCACGATGACCGGGATAGATGTCGATACCCAGCTGCACACAAAGCATGGGAATAGCGCCCACGCGATGGGCATCACGTACACGGTTCGTAAATTGATGGGGGATGACAGTGGCGGGCGCAACTACTATGGTGCTGGGCTAGGCGTTTACCGGACCGAGTACAAGCTGTTTGATGAGATATCCACGGCCCAGTCGACATCATCGACAACCGGCGTTACCAATATTGGTGGCAAAGCGATGGTTGGGCGGATGGACAACCGAGGGCGTTTTGCCGAAATGGCCTATACGTACACGGGGACCAGCCTCTCAAATGGCCTGAGCGCGACCGTTGGTCTTCGCTTCTAAGCGCTGCGGTCTGCATATAAAAATGCCCGGCTGGTGCGAACCAGTCGGGCATTTGTTTGTCTCACGCTTCTGTAGATGTCAGTCTCTATGAACCAGCATTGACCGTGGGCTGCGTCGGTCGGTCTGAGCAGAGGACGACAAGGAGGTTGCTGACCATGTCCGCTTTTTGGGTGTCGGTTAGCTCGACAACGCCTCGCTCATTCAGGCGATCTAATGCAAGCTCGACCATCCCAACAGCGCCTTCGACAATCAGCGTCCGCGCGGCGACGACAGCGCTTGCTTGTTGACGCTGTAGCATCGCAGCGGCGATTTCTTGTGCATATGCGAGATGGCTGATACGCGCTTCAATCACTTCGACGCCAGCTTTTGCGAGGCTCTCGACGAGGGCGCGCTCGAGGGCTGCGCTGACCTCGGATGTATGCGTAGAGAGCGCATGTTCGCCGGGCTTGTGGGCATCGTAGGGGTACTGCACGGCGACGGCACGGAGGGCAGACTCACTCTGGACATTGACGTAGCGGACGTAGTCATCCACTTGGAAGAGGGCTTCCGCGGGGTCGCTTACTTTCCAGACCACGATGGCGCCGATTTCGATAGGGTTGCTTTGTGAGTCGTTGACCTTGAGCTTGGCGGTCTCAAAGTTGCGTGCGCGAAGCGAAATCGTCTTCTTGCTGGTGAATGGGTTGACAAACCAAAAGCCATCCTTGGAGACGGTGCCATTATATTTGCCGAAGAGGACGAGGACGCGGGACTCATTGGGGTTGATGATCATCACGCCACCGGGAATGATGCAGCCGGCGATGCCTAACGTGGATGCGAGGAGGATGCGGATTACATCGCCATCGGATGTCACTATGAGGAACAAGCCGCCCGCCCACGCGGCGAGCATTAAGATTATGCCGATGATTCCGGGGAGGGGCTTATATTCGATTTGTTTGTACATGCGAGAGATTCCTTGCTGGATTGTACGATGTACGACAAGTTAATGTTTCTGAGTGTGGAAGAGCGTGTTTGTTTGCGAGTCAACATTCAAAAAACACCCCTTTGGGAAAGCCTCCCGGTGGGGTGTTTTCGTTTCAAATTAAAGCCAACGCTTAGTCGATACGCGTGACGAAGTCTTCCAGTGGGCGGCGGACCTTCTTCAAATTAACCAACC
>Ga0255113_1000374_pt1 | contig 13358 bp, 10 predicted proteins | sample Law_Yuk_RepC_8h_FD_188473 | JGI IMG/M metagenome (GOLD analysis project Ga0255113, IMG submission 188473) | Freshwater microbial communities from St. Lawrence River, New York, United States - Law_Yuk_RepC_8h | ecosystem: Environmental > Aquatic > Freshwater > River | place: USA: New York... | reverse complement strand
TTGAAAATGGCACAGAAATTCAAATTGCCTGTGATTGTGCATGTGCGCAAATCAGCCGATGAATTGTTGAAGGGGCTCAGACGGTTCGCTGTGAAGGGCGGTATTGCACACGCCTTCAATGGCAGTTTTCAGCAAGCCAACACATTCATTGAGATGGGGTTTGCGTTGGGTTTTGGCGGTGCACTGACCTTCGAGCGTGCCTTGCAATTAAGGCGTTTGGCCACAGAGTTACCCCTCTCAGCTTTGGTGCTAGAAACAGATGCACCCGATATACCGCCGCACTGGATTTACAAAACTCAATCTGAACGACAATCGAGCCAAGCGCTACCCAGTCAAGCGCGCAATGAGCCAGCGCAGTTGCCGCGCATTGGTGCTGTATTGGCCACATTGCGAGGTGTTTCTGCCTCAGACATTGCCCATGCAACGCTTGTCAATGCGCAGCGTGTTTTGCCACAGCTTCAATTTTTCGAAACCCTATGAGCAAACCTTCAAGCAAAGCCCCCGCGCTTCCCGAAGTGAACTTCTCCGAAGATGGTGAGTCACGCTATTTGCATTTGGGCACGCCCTGGATTCAGGGTTCGATGAAGATCAAAGAGCCATTTGATTTGGACCTTGAATACATTCAGCGAATGATGGTGGGCTTGCTATTTTTAAAGAGTACCTCGGTGGCCGGGCGGCACGCTATGCAATTAGGTTTAGGCGCCGCCAGCCTCACCAAGTTTTGTTACAAGAAGCTTCGCTGGACGTGCACGGCCATTGAGCTCAACCCGGGTGTCTTGCATGCATGCAGGGGCTGGTTCAAGTTGCCAGAAGATGGTCCTCGCATGCGAGTGGTCATTGCCGATGCGGCTTTAGAAATTCAAAGCGAAGAGTGGTTGGGAACTGTCGATCTATTGCATGTTGATTTGTATGACCATGAAGCAGCCGCGCCAGTTTTGGACGACGTTGCGTTTTACAAAAATTGCCGAGCCCTGTTAAGCGATGAGGGCACCATGACGGTCAATTTGTTTGGGCGCACATCGAGCTATGAAAAGAGCTTGGCCCAAATGGCCGAAGCCTTCGGTCAAGATGCCTTGTGGGCTTTTAAGCCTACCCGCGAGGGAAACACAGTGGTCATGGCCCAACGCATTGCAAGCCGTCCCAAAAGAGACCAATTGCTAGTCCAAGCAGAGGCCGTGGAGAACAGATTTGGACTGCCCGCCACGAAATGGTTAAAAGTTTTTAAACCTTTGGTGACGTAATTTAGGGTTCAAATGGCTGAAAACTTAGGGTAAACCCAAAAGTTTTTATTGTTTTTCACAACGGGTAGGTGAAACCCACATTCAAATGGGGTGTGTTTGGGCACAAAATCCGCCATCCCAAACTTTTTGGAGGAGTGTTCCTGTGAAAATCAAAAGTCAAAAAGACTTTTTCTCCGGACTTTTGTACACCTTGGTTGGTGCTGCATTTGCTTACGGGGCTACAAGCTACAACATCGGAACTGGTGCCCGCATGGGTCCCGGTTATTTCCCACTTTTGTTGGGCTCCATATTGGCCGTCATTGGCGCCATCATCTTGTTCAAATCCTTGGTAGTTGAAACACCCACTGGCGATCAAGTTGGCTCATGGGCTTGGAAGCCTTTGTTTTTTGTCATTGCAGGCAACTTGCTGTTCGGTATTTTGTTGGGCGGCCTGCCAAGCATCAAATTTCCAGCCATGGGCCTCATCGTTGCCATTTACGGTACCACCCTGATCGTTAGCATGGCGGGTGACACATTCAAAATTAAAGAAGTCTTGATTTTGGCAACCATCTTGTCAGTCATGAGCTACCTTGCCTTCATCTTGCTGCTCAAATTACAGTTCCCTGTTTGGCCTACTTTCATTTCAGGTTAAGGAGTATTCCAAATGGATTTGATCAATAACTTGTCCTTGGGTTTTGGTGTTGCTTTCACCTTTCAAAACCTGATTTATGCCTTCATTGGTTGTTTGTTGGGTACGCTCATTGGTGTGTTGCCTGGCATTGGCCCTGTGGCCACCATTGCCATGCTGCTGCCCGCAACGTACGCATTGCCTCCCATTGCAGCCCTCATCATGTTGGCCGGTATTTACTATGGCGCCCAATACGGTGGCTCCACGACTGCTATTTTGGTTAACTTGCCGGGCGAGTCTTCCTCGGTTGTGACCGTCATTGACGGCTATCAAATGGCTAGAAAAGGACGGGCTGGGCCTGCCTTGGCGGCGGCTGGCATGGGTTCTTTCTTTGCCGGCTGTGTGGGCACCCTGATTCTGGCTGCGTTTGCTGCCCCGCTTACCGAGGTGGCCTTTAAATTCGGTCCTGCTGAGTATTTTTCACTCATGATCTTGGGCTTGATTGGCGCTGTTGTGTTAGCTTCTGGCTCACTTTTGAAAGCAGTTGGCATGATCGTGCTGGGTCTGTTGATGGGCTTGATAGGAACTGACGTGAATTCTGGTGTGGCGCGCTACAGCTTCGATATTCCAGAACTCACAGACGGCATTGGTTTCATTACCATTGCCATGGGTGTATTTGGTTATGGAGAAATCATTGCCAACCTCGCAAAGACTGAAGACAAACGAGAAGTTTTTACGGGCAAGGTGACAGGTCTGTTCCCCACCAAAGAAGACTTCCGCAACATGATCCCTGCGATCTTACGAGGTACTGCCTTAGGATCGATGCTGGGTATTTTGCCAGGTGGCGGTGCGCTCTTGTCTGCTTTTGCGGCCTACACCATCGAGAAGAAAACCAAGCTGCGTCCTGGTGAAGTGCCCTTCGGTCAAGGCAACATTCGCGGTGTTGCTGCGCCAGAATCGGCCAACAACGCAGGCTCACAAACCTCCTTCATTCCATTGCTCACCTTGGGTATTCCACCCAATGCCGTGATGGCCTTGATGGTCGGTGCCATGACCATTCACAACATTCAGCCTGGCCCTCAAGTGATGACCAGCAACCCAGAGTTGTTTTGGGGTCTGATTGCCTCGATGTGGATTGGCAATGCCATGCTGATCATCTTGAACCTGCCGCTCATTGGCATCTGGATCAAATTGCTCACTGTGCCTTACCGATGGTTGTTCCCAGCCATTATTTTGTTCTGCGCCATTGGTGTCTACTCCACCAACAACAACACTTTCGACATCTGGATGGTGGGTGCGTTTGGTGTCATTGGTTATACCTTCATCAAACTGGGCATGGAGCCTGCGCCCTTGCTGCTGGGCTTCATCTTAGGCCCCATGATGGAAGAGAACCTACGCCGCGCACTGCTGCTGTCTCGCGGTGACTGGTCGGTGTTTGTGACACGTGGTTTGTCAGCCAGTCTGCTGGCCGCCGCCGCTGTGTTGCTCATCATCGTGCTTTTGCCTTCTGTGAAGTCCAAGCGCGAGGAAGCCTTCGTCGAAGACTGATTCAAAAGCATTGACTGGCTAAAACGGCGCCTTCGGGTGCCGTTTTTTTGTCTTGTCGCCCCTCTCATGGACCGATGTGACTTGAGGTCACAAATTTCCTGACACAATTAGTCTTTCAACCCAAAATACCTGACCCCAAAATTCACCCCGTAAGATTTATTTGGACATGACCATGAGCTTTGATTTCAGCACCCCTTACTCGTCTGCGCGCCTTCCCTTGTTTGCGCGAAACATTGTGTCCACCTCGCACCCGCTGGCTGCCCAAGCCGGTTTACGCATGATGCTCAAAGGTGGCAATGCAGTGGATGCAGCCATTGCGGCTGCCGCTGCCATGACCATCACAGAGCCCGTCAGCAACGGTTTAGGTTCTGATGCGTTTTGTATTTTGTGGGACGGCAAAAAACTGCACGGCCTGAATGCATCTGGACCTGCACCTCAGGCCTGGACCCCAGAGTATTTCCACAAAAAATACGGCCACGATGCTGTCAACCCACCCAAGCGCGGCTGGGACTCTGTCACGGTGCCAGGCGCAGTGGGCGCATGGGCTGCCATGAGTGAAAAATTTGGCAAACTGCCTTTTGCCGATCTGATGGAGCCTGCCATTGAAATTGCCGAGCGCGGTTATCTGATTCCTGTGGTGGTGCAACAAAAATGGGATGCGGCTACGCCATTGCTGCAGTCCTTGCCTGGCTTTACCGAAAGCTTTTTGCCATGGGGCCGTGCGCCGAATGTTGGTGAGTTGTTCCAATTCAAAGCGGCAGCCAGAGGCTTGCGTGCCATTGCCGAAACCAAGGGACGGGCTTTTTATGAAGGCGAAATTGCAGAAGCGCTGGTGCGCTTTTCTACGCAGCATGGTGGTGCCTTGTCCCTGCAAGATTTAGCGGCCTATCGACCTGAATGGGTTGAGCCCATTGCGCAAAACTACCGCGGCTACACCTTGCACGAAATTCCGCCAAATGGCCAAGGCATTGCGGCCCTCATCGCTTTGGGCATTTTGGAAAACTTCGACATTGCCAGCATGAAAGTTGACGGCATCGATTCTCAACATTTGCAAATTGAAGCCATGAAGTTGGCCTTTGCTGACGTGTACCGCTATGTGGCCGATCCACGCTACATGGAAGTCACACCGGCTCAAATGCTTGACCCTGCTTACTTGAAGAGCCGCGCCAAACTCATTGACATGAAGAAGGCGCAAGATTTCAAAGCGGGTAATCCTGTGAAGGGCGGCACCATTTACCTCACGGCCGCTGATGAAAACGGCATGATGGTGAGCTTCATTCAAAGCAATTACATGGGCTTTGGATCGGGTGTGGTTGAACCTACTTTTGGCGTCAGCTTGCAAAACAGAGGCTTTGGCTTCAGCACCGATTTGAAGGGTGCCAATGCGGCCAATCTGGTCGCGCCTGGAAAGAAACCTTTCCAAACCATCATTCCTGCCTTCTTAACTCAAAATGGCCAACCCGTTATGAGTTATGGCGTGATGGGGGGCAACATGCAGCCTCAAGGCCATATGCAGACCTTGGTGCGCATGCTTGATTACGGTCAAAACCCGCAAACAGCTTGTGATGCTCCGCGCTGGCGCTACAACGCGGGCATGTCCATCAATGCCGAATCCAACATGGATCGCAACACGGTTCAAGGTCTGAACGATTTGGGACACGAACTTGAATTGATCAATGACTCCTACCAAGACTTTGGTGCGGGTCAATTCATTTGGCGCATGGGTGATCCCAAAGTGCAGGGCTACATTGCGGCCTCCGATCCAAGGCGTGATGGCCAGGCGGTTGGCTTTTGAAACAAACCCCAGCTTCGAATTTCTCGTCGGGTTTGTTGTTGGCAGCCGCGGGCTCGATCGCATTCAGCGGCAAAGCGATCATTGTCAAGCTTGCGTACCTCCATGGTGTCGATGCCATCACCTTGGTGATGTTGCGCATGCTTTTCGCGCTGCCTTTTTTCATCGCCATGGCTTGGTGGGCAGGCCGCGACCAAGCACAGCTGACGCGCACTGATTGGTTGGGTGTTTTAGGGCTTGGTTTTCTTGGATACTACCTTTCGAGCTTTCTCGATTTCTTAGGCTTGCAGTACATCAGCGCTTCCTTTGAGCGCCTAATTTTGTACCTCAATCCCACCTTGGTATTGGTTTTGGGTTGGGTGCTTTACAAGCGCAAAATCACGTACCGTCAAGGCATGGCCATGGCCGTCAGTTACAGCGGTGTGTTGTTGGTGTTTGGCCATGAAGTCTCCTTGGTGGGTGACAACATTGGATTAGGTGCCATTTTGGTTTTTGGCAGCGCCATCACCTATGCCATTTACCTCACGTACAGCGGAGAACTTGTGCAGCGCTTGGGTTCATTGCGCTTGGCTGGCTTGGCCACCACGGTGGCCTGTTTTTTTTGCATTCTTCAGTTTGCGCTGCTCAAGCCGGTGGCTGCATTGAATGTGGTGCCTGAAGTCATTTGGCTGTCCATGTTGAATGCAACAGTCTGTACTGTTTTGCCGGTGCTCTTGATCATGATGGCCATTGAACGCATTGGGCCTGGCTTAACTTCGCAAATCGGCATGATTGGCCCTTTGTCCACATTGACCATGGGCGCATTCTTTTTGAACGAAACTTTCAATCTTTGGATTTTGATGGGCACAGTTTTGGTTCTGGGCGGCGTGTTCTGGGTGACCAAAGCACCCAAAGTTGTTGAATGAATTTGACCTCAGTGGTCTAACTTTTTTGAAGGAGTCATCATGGATTTAGGAATTCAAGGCAAGTGGGCTTTGGTGGGCGGCGCCAGCAAGGGCTTAGGCTGGGGCTGCGCACGTGCACTGGCCTTAGAGGGTGTCAACGTTGTCATGGTGGCGCGTGGTGCTGATGTTTTAAACCAAGCCGTAGCAGATTTGCAAAAAGAAGCGCCTGGCGTGAAGTTGCTGCCCGTGGCGGCTGACATCACCACGGAAGCTGGCCGAGCCGCTTTATTTGCAGTGCCTGGTGGCCCTGGCAAAGACTTTGACATTGTGGTGACCAATGCGGGCGGACCGCCTCCCGGCGATTTTCGCAGTTGGGACCGCGAGGCTTGGATCAAAGCCTTAGACGCCAACATGCTGACGCCCATTGAGCTGATCAAGGCCACTGTGGATGGCATGGCGGCAAGGGGCTTTGGCCGCATTGTGAACATCACCTCCAGCTCCGTCAAATCGCCCATTGACATTCTGGGCTTGTCGAATGGTGCACGAAGTGGCTTGACGGGTTTTGTGGCCGGTGTTGCACGCACCAAAATTGCAGCGCAAGGCGTCACCATCAATAACATCTTGCCTGGTAAATTTGACACCGATCGAATTCGTGCCAATGTCGAAGTCACTGCGCAAAAAATGGGCAAGTCGGTGGCAGAAATTCGTGCACTGCAAGAATTTGGATCGCTGTGTGCGTACATTTGCAGCCAACAAGCGTCTTACATCACAGGCCAAAACTTCTTGACCGACGGTGGTGCCTACCCAGGTACTTATTGACGCTTCGCAAGCTGCATGCGCCTCGCACGCTGGCCTCAATTGGGAGTCAATTGGCGCGCCGTGAGGACACCAGAATGCCACTCACAATGAGGCCAAAAGCCGCAAGGTGATAGATCTGGGGCAGGTCGCCTAAGAACACAGAAGACATGATGGCGGCAAACAGCGGTGTGAGGTTGGCAAAGAAGCCTGCCACCGCTGGTCCAGCAGTTTGCACACCCAAACCCCAGCATCTGTAGGCTAACACCGCAGGGCCGATGGCTACAAAAGCAAGCGCTGCATAAAGGGGCAGGCCCCAAGTGATGTGTGCATCTGTTAAGGCCCATTCCGCCCCTGAAAACATGCCCGCCCACCCTAGGCCAAATATGACCTGTGCCATCAGGAATGCGGCCCAATTGTTTCGAATTTCGTCGGGTTCGTTGCGCTGTGTTAAGAGCCAGCTGTAAATGGCCCAGCAGGCAGTGGCCAGCAAAATATAAATGTCGCCCACCACGAAGCTGACCTGCAGCAGTTGCTCTGCATCACCGCGCGATAAAACCACCAACACCCCCGCAATGGAGAGCCCTGCGCCCAGCCACTGTGCACGCCGCACAGGCGTCTTAAAAAACAAGGCGCCGATGGCCAGCATGAACACGGGGGTGCTGGCCGCCACCAAGGTCACGTTGAGTGGGGTGGAGGTTTGCAATGCCAAATACTGCAGCGCGTTGTAGCAACCCACGCCTAACAAACTCAGCAGAGCAAACCTGCGCCAGTACGGCCAGAGCGGGCTGCTGGGTTTGAGCAAATGCCAAGCTAGGGGAAGAAGGATGAAAAAAGCAATCGCCCAACGCAAAAAATTGAGGGTGATGGGCGGTACCAAGTCGCTTACCAATCGGCCCACTACGGCGTTGCCGGCCCAAAGCAGTGGCGGAACGGTGAGCATGAGAGCAGTGCCAACAGAGAGTTTTTGTGTCATGCCCGTGACTTTAACGGCAACGCAAGGACTGTGTTGTCGCGCAGGGTCATTCGATTCGTGGCAAAGTAGCGGTCAAAGTGATTTTGGCTTCAACACAATTCACACCACAATTTTCATTATCAGGAGAATCGCATGAGCTTAGCTGTCCAAATCGACCAAAACGGTGGCCCAGAACAACTCAAATTGGTTGACGTTAAAGTCGGCCAACCCGGCCCTGGCGAAATTCGCATTCGCCACAAAGCCATTGGCTTGAACTTCATCGACGTTTACCAACGCAGCGGTTTGTACGCCTTGCCCATGCCTTTGAAGTTGGGCATGGAAGCTTCGGGCATTGTTGAGGCCGTGGGCGAAGGCGTCACGCACCTCAAGGTGGGCGACCGTGCAGCCTATGCCAGCCAACCCCCAGGCAGTTATTGCGAAGAGCGCGTCATGCCCGCCAAGTGCGTTTGTAAATTGCCAGACGATATTTCTTTTGAAACTGGCGCCGCCATGATGCTCAAGGGACTTACCGCACAGTACTTGCTTTTGAAAACACGTCCCGTTGAAGGCTTGCAAGCCGGCGATCATGTGTTGTTCCATGCTGCAGCGGGTGGTGTGGGCCTGATTGCTTGTCAATGGGGCAAGGCTTTGGGTTTTCGCATGATTGGCACAGCAGGCTCTGACGCCAAATGCCAATTGGCAATTGCCAATGGCGCTGAGCATTGCATCAATTACAGCTCTGAAGACTTCTTGGCGCGCGTGAAAGAAATCACGGGTGGAAAAGGTTTGAAAGTGGTTTACGACTCTGTAGGCAAAGACACTTGGGAAAAATCGCTCGATTGCTTGCGTCCTTTTGGGTTGATGGCGACTTTCGGCAATGCCTCTGGTGCAGTGCCGCCATTTGCACCGGGGGTTTTGGGTGTCAAAGGTTCTTTGTATGTCACGCGACAAACCTTGTTCAGTCACATCACCACGCGCGAAAGCACGCAAGCCATGGCCGACGATTTGTTTGCCGTGGTGCAAAGTGGCAAGGTGCAAATTCACATTGATCAAACCTTCCCTTTGGCACAAGTGCAAGAAGCACACCGTGCGCTGGAAGCCCGCAAAACAACGGGTTGCACCATCCTCACTTTGTAATTACCAGCTTTGCAAAATCAAAGGCACCCTCGGGTGCCTTTTTCAATGTAACTTAGCTCAGCGGATGTAGCAATGTCAACGAGCCCGTCGAACACGCAGCAGTTCGTCCAAGATCAGCAGGCATGCACCCATCGTGATGGCACTGTCGGCCACATTGAAAGCAGGGAAGTGCCAAGTACCGTAGTAGAAGTCTAGAAAATCTATGACGTGGCTGTAAAGCACACGGTCGACCACATTGCCAACGGCCCCACCCAACAGCAGAGACAAGGCCAAGCAAAACAACGTTTGACCGGCATGCATGCGCAACAAATAAACCATGACCAATGCAGCGACAGTCCCTAGTCCTGTAAAGAACCAACGCTGCCAACCGCCTGCATCGGCCAAGAAAGAAAACGCAGCACCTGCGTTGTGCACGCGGACCAAATTAAAGAAGGAAGTGATGGGCAAAGATTCGCCCAACTGGAAAGCACCCACGATGGCAATTTTGGTAAGCTGGTCCAGCAAAAAAATGACCAGCGCAACGCCCAACCAGAGCCAAACGCCCGCCCCTGATTTGAATGCGCTTTTACTTTTAGCCATATTGCTGGAGGTTTGCGCCTGCTGGCTTAAGCAAATAAACGCTTCTCACCCGAGCCATGCAGGTTGCTGTCACAACGTCCGCACAGTGTGGGATGTGCGGGGTTCACGCCCACATCGGGCGAGTAATGCCAGCAGCGGTCGCACTTGGTGTCTTGGCTGACAGAAACCTTGGCGACCAATTCGGAACCTTCTTCCAGGTTGAGTTGCGACGTGATGAATACAAACTTCAAGTCATTTCCCAAACTGGCCAACAAGGCATGGTCTTCAGGTCCAACTTGCAAGTTGACAGAAGCTTGCAATGAAGCGCCCACTTGGCCATCGGCGCGCAAGGCTTCAATGTCTTTGTTCACTTGATCGCGAATTTCGCGAATGCGTGACCACTTGGCCAGCAGCGCTTCATTGGGTGTACCCAAGTCGCTGAAGGTTTCCATGAAGATCGATTCAGAACTGCCAAAGCTTTGCCACGCTTCTTCGGCGGTAAAACTTAAGAACGGCGCCATCAAGCGCAGCATGGCATGTGTGATGCGGTACAGGACTGTTTGAGCAGATCGGCGCGCCAAGGATTTCGGAGCACTGGTGTAGAGGCGGTCTTTCAACACGTCTAAGTAGAATGCGCCCAAATCTTCCGAGCAATAGATTTGTAATTTGGACACCACCGGGTGGAATTCATAGGCCTTGAAGTGCACCAAAATATCGGCTTGCAATTGAGCTGCGCGGCTCAATGCAAAGCGATCAATTTCCAACAAATCGGCATCGGCTACGGCGTCTTTGGCAGGATCGAAGTCGCTGACGTTGGCCAACAAGAAGCGCATGGTGTTGCGAATTCGGCGATAGGCATCGACCACGCGCGCCAAAATTTTGTCGTCGATGTTGAGATCGCCGGAATAGTCGGTAGAGGCCACCCACAAGCGCACAATTTCTGCGCCCATCTTGTCGCTGATCTCTTGAGGCGCCATCACATTGCCCAAGCTCTTGCTCATCTTGCGGCCTTGACCGTCGGTGGCAAAACCGTGTGTGAGCAAACCGCGGTAAGGCGCACGATCGTAGAGCGCACAGCCCAACAACAGAGAGCTGTGGAACCATCCTCGGTGTTGGTCGTGGCCTTCTAAGTACAAGTCTGCTTCAGGGCCAACGTCGTGGAAGGGTGCGCGATCGTATGCCGCTTTGTGGCTGCCGCGAAGAACGTGTTGGAAGGTAGAGCCCGAGTCAAACCACACTTCTAAGATGTCGGTGCTCTTGGTGTAGCTAGGGGCATCGACCGAACCTAAAATTTCTTCTGCTGTGGCACGGCTCCAAGCTTCAATGCCGCCTTTTTCAACGATGTCGGCCGCTTGGTCCAAAATTTCCATGGTGCGGGGATGCAACTCGCCAGAGTCTTTGTGCAAGAAGAAGGGCACGGGAACGCCCCAACTGCGCTGACGCGAAATGCACCAGTCAGGCCGGTAGGCAATCATGTCGCGCAAACGGGTCTTGCCGTTTTCGGGATAGAAATTGGTTTGGTCGATGGCATCTAGTGCCAACTGACGCAAGGTTTTGGGTGCTTTGTCTTTGGTGAAAACGCCAGAGCCTTCGTCCATGCGCACAAACCACTGCGCTGCCGCTCGGTAAATGACAGGTGTTTTGTGGCGCCAGCAATGTGGGTAGCTGTGCGTGATGCCGTAGGTGGCCATTAGGCGATTGCTTTCGCCCAGCACTTCAATGATGCGGGGGCAAGCTTTCCAAATGTTCATGCCGCCAAACAAAGGCAAGTCTTCTGCATAGCTACCGTTGCCTTGAACAGGGTTCAAGATGTCGTCATAGGCCAGACCATTGGCCACGCAAGAATTAAAGTCATCGACACCATAAGCGGGTGAAGAGTGAACGATGCCCGTGCCATCTTGCGCACTGACGTACTCGGCCACATAGACTGGCGAGAAGCGTTTGTAGCCTTCGTGAACATCGTACAAGGGGTGTTTGAAATTCAAGCCGCCCAGTTTGTCGCCGGTGGTGGTGGCCACCACTTGGCCTTCTAACTTGTAGCGCTCCAAACATTTTTCGACCAAAGACTCGGCCAAGACCAAGAGGCCTTTGTCGGTGTTGACCAAGGCGTAAACCAATTCGGGGTTGACATTCAATGCTTGGTTGGCAGGCAAGGTCCAAGCGGTGGTCGTCCAAATGACCGCGAAGGCCGATTTGGACGAGTCGGGCAGGGCGCTAAGGCCAAACGCCTTGGCCAGTGCTGCGTTGTCGGCCGCTTCAAAGGCTACATCCAGGGTGTCGCTTTTTTTGTCGGCGTATTCAATTTCAAATTCGGCCAAGGATGAGCCACAGTCGAAACACCAGTAAACAGGCTTCAAGCCGCGGTACACAAAGCCACGTTCAATGACGCGTTTGAAAGCGCGAATTTCGCCGGCTTCGTTGGCAAAATCCATGGTGCGATAAGGACGCTCCCAATCTCCCAACACGCCCAAGCGTTTGAAGTCTTCGCGCTGCTGATCAATTTGCTCGGAGGCAAAGGCGCGGCTCTTGGCCTGCATGTCGTCGCGACTCAGTTTGCGGCCATGCAATTTTTCAATGGCGTTTTCAATGGGCAAGCCGTGGCAGTCCCAGCCGGGAATGTATTGCGCGTCAAAGCCCGCCAATTGCTTGGACTTGACGATCATGTCTTTGAGCACTTTGTTCAGGGCGTGACCAATGTGCAATTTGCCATTGGCATACGGCGGTCCATCGTGCAAAACAAACAAGGGGGCGCCTTGGCGGGCAAGACGCAGTTTTTTGTACAGGCCTTGATCGCTCCAAGCTTTGGCCCAAGCAGGCTCACGTTTAGGCAAATCGCCGCGCATTGCAAACGCGGTGTCGGGCATGTTCAGAGTGGCACGGTAATTTGTTTTTTGTTCGGACATTGTTCAAAGCGTCATGGTGTGGGGACTTGCAAAGTCGCATTTCTAGCGGCGAAAAATGCACGCGCATCGTCACAGTCCTTGGCAATGCCCAAAGTGAGGGCTTCCAAGCTGTCGTACTTGAGTTCGTCGTGTAATTTGTGCAGCAAGTCAACTCGGATGATTTTACTGTAGCCACCTTCGGCCCCCAGATGGTTTGGCCAGTCTAAGCAATGGGTTTCTAAAAGTACTCGGCCACCATTGACATCGTTGGGGTCTAAAGAGGGGCGAATGCCCAAATTGGCTACCCCTGCCAAGGCTTGTGGGCCTAAGCCATGAACTTCCACAATGAAAATACCGCTGGCTGCGGGTTGCTGGTGGCTAAAGCGCAAATTGAGGGTCCTGAAGCCGTCCTGAGCGCCTTCATGAGAGGCGCCTAGGCCGCGCCCTAGCTTCCTGCCATGCACCACATGGCCGCTGATGCTGTAGGGCCGTCCCAAAAGACGGGTGACGCCGTGCATATCGCCTTTGGCTAGGGCTTCTCTGACGGCAGAGCTTGAAACTCTGAGGCCATGCACTTCGTAGCTGTTCATCCGGGCTACATCAAAACCCAGGCGCTGACCCGCGGCATCCAGCATGCTGTAGTCGCCGGCCCGCTTGGCGCCAAATCGAAAATCATCGCCCACCAGCAAATATTTAACACCCAGACCCTTGACCAAGACAGACTGAATGAAGTCCTCTGGTGTTTGACTTGCCAAGCGTGCATCAAAGGGCAGTACCACTACTTGGTCAATGCCGCAGCGATCGAGTTCTAGCAGTTTGTCGCGCAGGTTTGCAATCCGTGCAGGTGCTAATGCTGGCTTGTTGTGCAGCTTGGCAAAAAAATCTCTGGGGTGTGGCTCGAAGGTCATCACGCAACTGGGCACCCCGCGGTGCGCAGCTTCGTTTTTCAAGAGCGCGAG
>Ga0255113_1000369_pt1 | contig 13487 bp, 18 predicted proteins | sample Law_Yuk_RepC_8h_FD_188473 | JGI IMG/M metagenome (GOLD analysis project Ga0255113, IMG submission 188473) | Freshwater microbial communities from St. Lawrence River, New York, United States - Law_Yuk_RepC_8h | ecosystem: Environmental > Aquatic > Freshwater > River | place: USA: New York... | reverse complement strand
ACCATGCCTATTCACCAGTCCAATGTCGCCATCTATAACGCCACCTCCGGCAAAGCCGATCGCGTGGGCATCAAGATCAATTCCGATGGTTCGAAGGTTCGCGTCTTCAAGTCCAGCGGTGAAGCTATCAAGGTTGCATAAACATGGCACGTCTCCAACAACACTATCGTGAAAAAGTGGTCCCCGATTTGACCGCCAAGTTTGGCTACAAGTCGCCCATGCAAGTGCCTCGCCTGACAAAAATCACCCTGAACATGGGTGTTTCAGAAGCGGTGGCCGACAAGAAAGTCATGGACCACGCCGTCGGCGACATGGGCAAAATTGCCGGTCAAAAACCTGTGGTGACCAAAGCACGCAAAGCGATCGCTGGTTTCAAAATTCGTGAGCAACAAGCCATTGGTTGTATGGTCACATTGCGCGGCGTTCGCATGTATGAATTCCTCGACCGTTTTGTAACGGTTGCCTTGCCTCGCGTGCGTGACTTTCGTGGTATTTCCGGTCGCGCGTTTGACGGTCGTGGTAACTACAACATCGGTGTGAAAGAGCAAATCATCTTTCCCGAAATCGAGTATGACAAGGTTGATGCCCTGCGCGGTCTCAATATCAGTATCACCACCACGGCCAAGACTGACGAAGAGTGCAAAGCACTGCTCGCCGCTTTCCGTTTCCCGTTCAAGAACTGAGGTGTCCTGTGGCTAAAGTAGCTTTGATCGAGCGCGAGCTCAAGCGTGACAAACTGGTCGCCAAGTACGCGAAAAAACACGCGGAACTGAAAGCGATTTCAACCGACTTCAAACGCAGCGACGAAGAGCGCGCAGCGGCTCGTTTGGAATTGCAAAAGTTGCCTCGCAACGCCAATCCGACACGTCAGCGCAACCGCTGTGCCATCACTGGCCGCCCACGTGGCACCTTCCGTCAATTTGGCTTGGGTCGCGCCAAGATCCGTGAAATGGCCTTCGCAGGCAATATTCCCGGCATCACCAAAGCCAGCTGGTAAGCAGGCAGGAGAAATTCAATATGAGCATGAGTGATCCCATTGCCGACCTGTTGACGCGTATCCGCAACGCGCAGATGGTGGCCAAGCCGACCGTGTCGGTGCCATCGTCCAAGGTCAAAATTGCCATTGTCCAGGTCTTGAAAGACGAGGGCTATATCGATGGCTTCCGTGTCAAAACCGATGACGGCAAATCCGAATTGGAAATTTCCCTGAAATATTACGCAGGCCGTCCCGTGATCGAGCGCATCGAGCGCGTGTCACGCCCTGGTTTGCGTGTCTACAAGGGACACAACGCCATTCCGCAAGTCATGAACGGATTGGGTGTGGCAATTGTCACCACGCCCCAAGGTGTCATGACCGATCGCAAAGCACGCGCCACTGGCGTGGGCGGCGAAGTTCTTTGCTACGTGGCTTAAGGGAGAAACACAGATGTCCCGCGTTGCCAAAATGCCCGTCACCGTTCCCGCAGGAGTGGACGTGACCATGAATGAACAACACATCAGCGTCAAAGGCGCTGGTGGCCAACTCTCAATTGCTAATAATGCTTTGGTCAAGGTCGTGCGTCAGGGCGAAAGCATGACGTTCGAAGCCGCCAACGAAAGCCGCGAAGCCAACGCCATGAGCGGCACACTTCGTCAGTTGGTCAACAACATGGTGGTCGGTGTCACCAAAGGCTTTGAGAAAAAACTCAACTTAGTCGGCGTGGGCTACAAAGCCGCTGCACAAGGCGCCAAATTGAACTTGGCTGTCGGCTACTCGCACCCTGTCAATATCGATATGCCTTCCGGTATCAAGGTCGAAACACCGACACCTACTGAGGTCATCATCAAAGGTGCAGACCGCCAACGTGTCGGTCAAATTGCTGCCGAAATTCGCGCTGTTCGTCCGCCTGAGCCTTACAAGGGCAAAGGTATCCGTTATTCGGACGAAAAGATCACGATCAAAGAGACCAAGAAGAAATAAGGAGCTGCAACATGCTAAGCAAAAAACAGCAGCGTCTGCGTCGTTCGCGCCAAACCCGTATCCGTATTGCCACACAAGGCGTGGCGCGTTTGACCGTCAACCGCACCAACCTACATATCTATGCCAGCGTCATCTCCGGCGACGGCACCAAAGTGATTGCCACCGCTTCCACCGCTGAATCCGAAGTGCGTCAAGCATTGGGTGCGGTGGGCAAGGGCGGTAACCAATCAGCAGCTGAAGTCATTGGCAAGCGTATCGCTGAAAAAGCCAAAGCCGCTGGCGTGGAGAAAGTTGCTTTTGACCGTGCTGGCTTCGCCTACCACGGTCGCGTCAAAGCCCTGGCCGATGCTGCGCGTGCAGCCGGCTTGCAGTTCTAACCGATACGGATAACAACATGGCAAAAGTTCAAGCAAAAATGCAAGACGACAGTCGTGACGACGGTCTGAAGGAAAAAATGATCGCGGTCAATCGCGTCACCAAAGTGGTCAAAGGCGGTCGTATTCTCGGCTTCGCCGCACTCACTGTGGTCGGCGATGGCGATGGCCGTGTCGGCATGGGCAAAGGCAAATCCAAGGAAGTGCCAGCTGCTGTGCAAAAGGCCATGGAAGAGGCCCGCCGCAACATGCACAAAGTGTCATTGAAAAACGGCACCATCCACCACAACGTCACCGGTCACCACGGTGCTGCCAATGTGCAAATGGCGCCAGCCCCCAAGGGTACCGGCATCATTGCAGGCGGTCCAATGCGTGCGGTGTTCGAAGTCATGGGCATCACCGACATCGTGGCCAAAAGCCATGGTTCATCCAACCCTTACAACATGGTGCGTGCCACGTTGGATGCATTGATCAAATCCACCACCGCTGCTGAAGTCGCAGCCAAGCGTGGCAAGAGCGTCGAAGATCTCTTCGTCTAATCCGGAAGCAGCGATATGACCACATCTACTTCAACCGTCAAAGTGCAATTGGTGCGCAGCCCCATCGGCACCAAAGAGTCCCACCGCGCCACTGTGCGTGGTCTGGGTTTGCGCAAAATCGGCAGCACCAGCGAATTGCAGGACACACCTGCGGTGCGCGGCATGATCAACAAGATCAGCTACCTGGTCAAAGTTCTCTAAGGGCCACAGCCATGCAACTCAATGAAATCAAGCCCGCAGACGGCTCCCGCAAAAACCGCCGCCGTGTCGGCCGTGGTATTGGCTCAGGTCTGGGCAAAACCGCAGGTCGCGGTCACAAAGGTCAAAAGTCCCGCTCAGGCGGCTACCACAAAGTAGGTTTTGAAGGCGGTCAAATGCCTTTGCAACGTCGTTTGCCCAAGCGCGGCTTCAAGTCACGCACACTGCGTTACAACGAAGAAGTCACTTTGGCCTCATTGCAAACTTTGCAAGCCACAGACATTGACATGCTGACGTTGAAAACCGCTGGCCTCATCAGCCAAATGGCCAAAGTGGTCAAAGTCATCAAGACTGGCGAGATTTCTCGTGCCGTCAAATTAAATGGAATTGGCGCAACAGCAGCTGCCAAAACCGCGATTGAAGCCGCTGGCGGCTCGGTCGCTTAAGTACACAAAACCACAGAAAGAAACCATTGGCTACAGGCGCATCTATGGGCAAAACAGACAAGTACGGTGACTTGCGTCGTCGGCTCGTCTTTTTGTTGCTCGCCTTGGTGGTGTACCGCATTGGCACGCACATTCCAGTGCCGGGTATTGATCCCAACCAACTGCAACAGCTCTTCAAGGGACAAGAAGGCGGCATTCTCAACCTGTTCAATATGTTTTCAGGCGGGGCTTTGTCTCGTTTCAGTATTTTTGCGCTCGGCATCATGCCTTACATCTCTGCGTCCATCATCATGCAGTTGATGTCGTATGTGGTTCCCAGCATGGAAGCATTGAAAAAAGAAGGCGAAGCTGGCCGTCGCAAGATCACCCAATACACCCGCTACGGCACATTGGCTTTGGCGGTGTTCCAGTCACTCGGTATTGCTGTGGCGCTGGAATCATCTGCTGGCTTGGTCAATGTACCTGGCATCGGTTTTCGAGTCACCGCCATGGTGTCGCTCACGGCAGGCACCATGTTCTTGATGTGGTTGGGCGAGCAAATCACCGAGCGTGGTTTGGGCAATGGCATTTCCATCATCATTTTTGCGGGCATTGCAGCTGGCCTGCCGCAGTCTATCGGTGGCTTGCTCGAGTTAGTCCGAACAGGCGCGATGAGCATCATTGTTTCCTTGCTGATCGTTCTTTTGGTGGCTGCCATCACTTACTTTGTGGTGTATGTGGAGCGTGGCCAGCGCAAAATTCTGGTCAATTACGCGCGCCGTCAAGTGGGCAACAAAGTCTATGGTGGTCAGTCTTCACACCTGCCTCTGAAGCTCAATATGTCGGGCGTGATTCCGCCTATTTTTGCGTCTTCCATCATTTTGTTGCCCTCAACCATCGTCAGCTGGTTCAGCGCAGGCTCAAGCCTCAACTGGCTCAAAGACATCTCTGCTGCCTTGTCACCAGGGCAGCCGCTCTACATCTTGTTGTATGCCGTAGCCATCATCTTTTTCTGCTTTTTCTATACCGCGTTGGTGTTCAACAGCCGTGAGACAGCAGACAATTTGAAAAAGAGTGGCGGCTTTATCCCCGGCATTCGTCCCGGTGACCAAACAGCCAAGTTCATCGACAAAATTTTGTTGCGCCTGACATTGGCTGGCGCCATTTACATCACCTTTGTGTGTTTGGTTCCCGAGTTCCTGATCCTCAAGTACAACGTGCCGTTCTATTTCGGCGGTACGTCTTTGCTGATTATTGTGGTGGTCACCATGGATTTCATGGCGCAAGTGCAAAACTACCTCATGAGTCAGCAGTACGAATCGTTGCTTAAAAAGGCCAACTTCAAGATGGCTCCAGGTGGCTGATTGGGCGCATGGCGAAGGACGACGTCATCCAGATGCTGGGAGAGGTGGTTGAAAACCTGCCCAATGCAACTTTCCGGGTCAAACTGGAAAATGGACACGTGGTGCTCGGACACATATCCGGCAAGATGCGAATGCACTACATCCGCATCCTGCCGGGAGACAAAGTGACAGTGGAAATGACGCCCTATGACTTGAGCAGGGCAAGAATTGTGTTCCGCGCCAAGTGAGGCGTTGAACGAAAGAGTTTGTTGGGATACGCAAGGTGCGTGTCCCTGGTTTTTAGGAGAATGAAATGAAAGTTTCGGCTTCGGTCAAAACAATTTGCCGCAACTGCAAGATCATCCGCCGCAAGGGCGTGGTGCGGGTCATCTGTACCGACCCGCGTCACAAACAGCGTCAAGGCTGATCGCACAACGCATTCAAGAGGTTTCTCATGGCACGTATCGCAGGTATCAACATTCCCCCGCACAAGCACACTGAAGTGGGCTTGACATCCATTTTCGGCATCGGCCGTACCCGTGCACGCAAAATTTGCGAAGCATGCGGTATCGACTATGCGAAAAAAATCAAAGATTTGTCAGATGCTGACTTAGAAAAAATCCGCGATCAAATTGCTCACTTCACCATTGAAGGTGACTTGCGCCGTGAAACCACCATGAACATCAAGCGTTTGATGGACATTGGTTGTTACCGCGGTTTCCGCCATCGCCGCGGTCTGCCCATGCGTGGTCAGCGTACCCGTACCAATGCACGTACCCGCAAGGGCCCCCGTAAGGCGGCTCAATCGCTGAAGAAATAAAGAGGGACCTCCATGGCAAAAGCACCCGTCAACTCAGCCGCACAACGCGTGCGCAAAAAAGTCCGCAAAAATGTGGCGGATGGCATTGCACACGTGCATGCTTCATTCAACAACACCATCATCACCATCACAGACCGCCAAGGCAATGCCTTGTCATGGGCATCGTCTGGTGGACAAGGTTTCAAGGGCTCACGCAAGTCCACACCGTTTGCCGCTCAGGTGGCTTCCGAAGTGGCCGGCCGTGCAGCCATGGATCAAGGCATCAAGAACCTCGACGTCGAAATCAAAGGACCTGGCCCTGGCCGCGAGTCTTCGGTTCGTGCGTTAGCCGCCTTGGGCATTCGCATCAATTCCATCTCTGATGTGACGCCGGTTCCTCACAACGGATGCCGTCCGCAAAAGCGCCGTCGCATCTGATTTCAAACCAAGCCCACCGCCGCTGACATTGCGTCTGCGGCTCCCCGTCCCAGTGGCGGGCAGTTGACAAAAAGGAAGATCAAGTGGCACGTTACTTAGGCCCCAAGGCCAAACTCTCCCGCCGTGAAGGCACCGACTTGTTTCTCAAGAGCGCACGTCGTTCTATTGCAGACAAGTCCAAGTTCGACAGCAAGCCTGGACAGCATGGCCGCACCTCTGGTCAGCGTATGTCTGACTTCGGTTTGCAGTTGCGCGAAAAACAAAAAGTCAAACGCATGTATGGCGTGTTGGAGCGTCAGTTCCGCCGCTATTTCGCCATGGCTGACCAACAAAAAGGCAACACTGGTTCCAACCTGTTGTCATTGCTGGAGTCACGCTTGGACAACGTGGTGTACCGCATGGGCTTTGGTTCAACCCGTGCCGAGGCGCGCCAGTTGGTGTCACACAAAGCCATCACTGTCAACGGCCACCAGGTGAATATTCCTTCTTATCTGGTCAAGGCTGGTGATGTGGTGAGCGTGCGTGAGAAATCCAAAAAACAAGGACGCGTGCTCGAAGCCTTGCAATTGGCCACGCAAGTGGGCATGCCGGCGTGGGTCGATGTCAACATCGACAAAGCCGAAGGTGTTTTCAAGAAAGCACCTGACCGTGACGAATTTGCGGCTGACATCAACGAATCATTGATCGTTGAGTTGTATTCGCGTTAACCGAGGCATCTCAGCCTCCTGAATCCGCCGCTTCGCATACTTTTATGCGAAGGTCATCATCTAGCCTTACCGGTGTAACGAACCGGGGGTACTGAGAGGAAAAAAACGAATGCAAACAAATCTTTTAAAGCCAAAAGCCATTCAGGTCGAGCAACTTGGCCACAACAAATCCAAAGTCACACTCGAGCCGTTCGAGCGCGGCTACGGGCACACATTGGGCAATGCGTTGCGCCGTGTGCTGTTGTCTTCCATGGTCGGCTATGCAGTCACCGATGTCACCATCGCTGGCGTTCTACATGAATACTCATCTATCGACGGCGTGCAAGAAGACGTGGTCAATATTTTGCTCAACCTCAAGGGCGTGGTGTTCAAACTCCACAACCGCGATGAAGTCACACTCAGTCTGCGCAAAGACGGTGAAGGTCAGGTCACAGCCGCTGACATCCAAACACCGCATGATGTGGAAATCATCAACCCTGGCCATGTGATTGCCAATTTGTCGCACGGCGGCAAGATCGACATTCAACTCAAGGTGGAAAAAGGCCGCGGCTATGTGCCTGGCTCTATGCGCCGCCATGCAGACGAAGCCACCAAATCCATTGGTCGTATTGTGTTGGATGCTTCATTCTCGCCGGTCAAGCGGGTGAGCTATAGCGTTGAAAACGCACGTGTAGAACAACGTACCGACCTCGACCGTTTGGTGGTTGAGATCGAAACCAACGGCGCGATTACCGCAGAAGATGCCGTGCGTTCTTCCGCCAAGATTCTGGTCGAACAACTCGCTGTGTTTGCACAACTGGAAGGCGCCGAACTGCCAGACTTTGATTCAAGTCCTGCGCGCAGCGGCGGCACGCCTGTTGATCCGATTTTGTTGCGCCCTGTGGATGAACTCGAACTCACTGTGCGTTCAGCCAATTGCCTCAAAGCAGAAAATATTTTCTACATTGGCGATCTGATTCAACGCACCGAAAACGAATTGCTAAAGACCCCGAACCTGGGCCGCAAATCTTTGAACGAAATCAAAGAAGTGTTGGCTTCACGCGGTTTGACATTGGGCATGAAGCTCGAAGGCTGGCCGCCCAGCGGCTTGGAAGCCAAGCGTATTTAAAACAAAACAGAGCGGTGTTCACACCGCCTCCCCTGGCCGTACCTGATACGGCGGCCGGCAAAACAACGTCACAAAGGAAAAATCATGCGTCACGGACACGGACTTCGCAAACTCAACCGCACCAGCTCACACCGACTGGCCATGTTGCAAAACATGATGAACTCGTTGATCGAACACGAAGTCATCAAAACCACATTGCCTAAAGCCAAAGAACTGCGTCGCGTCATCGAACCGATGTTGACACTGGGCAAAGAGCCCACACTCTCCAACAAGCGTTTGGCATTCAATCGCTTGCGTAACCGCGACAACGTCGTCAAGTTGTTTGCAGAGCTGGGCCCCCGTTACAAGACACGTCCCGGTGGCTACACACGCATTTTGAAAATGGGTTACCGAGTCGGGGACAACGCACCGATGGCATTGGTCGAGTTGGTTGACCGCCCAGAAGTGCAAGACACACCCGCAGTCAGCGAATAACAGTTACAATGAAGAACACGACGCGCGATGGAGCAGCCTGGTAGCTCGTTGGGCTCATAACCCAAAGGTCGCAAGTTCAAATCTTGCTCGCGCAACCAAACACCACAACGCCCACTTTCAGTGGGCGTTTTGCATGGAACAAGCCATTCACAAACCCCATGTCACACACACTGACACAGGTACAAGCCAAAGCCAAACGCATTGAATTGCACACAGCATCCGGTCTGCAAGTCTGGCATGTATGGAACGAATCAGCAGGCCATCCACTGGTGTTGTTACACGGCGGCAGTGGCAGTTGGAACCACTGGGTGCGAAACGTGGAAGCGCTCTCACAAAACAGAGCCGTGTGGGCTGTCGATTTACCTGGCATGGGCGATTCTGAATCGCCACCTGGCGCGTTAGATGCAGACGATTTACCCGAACCATTGGCGCAGGCCATGAGCCAGTTGTGGGGTGTAGCGGCAGTGGACATGGTCGGATTTTCATTCGGCGGCTTGGTGCTTGGGTTTTTGGCGGCAGCACATCCGCATCTGATCAAGCGCATGGTCATGGTGGGCATTCCCGGTTTGGGTTTGTCAAATCAAATTGTGAATATGCGCGGATTTCGTGCTGACATGACACAGCAGCAACGGTATGAAGTGCATCGCAATAACTTGCTGGCCATCATGTTGCATGACGAGGCTTTGATCACGCCTGATTTGCTCGACATGCAAGAGCACAATGTGCAACGCGACCGCATGCGCCGCAGGCGTATTGCAAGAAGTGACGCCATGTTGCACCTGATGCCACGCTGGCAATCTGAAGTGCATGGCATTTGGGGCGCGCATGATGCGCTCTACGATGGCAGCCTAGACCGCATACAAGGATTGCTCTCAGCCTGTGACTTGCGCAGCTTTCAAGTCATCGCAGATGCTGGCCATTGGGTGCAGTTCGAACAGGCAGAAAAATTCAATGAACTGTTGCAGCAATGCTTGCATATTTAAACCAAAGTCAATGCGCTAAATTGTCGGGAAGCACAGCAGTGACTTCAATTTCAACCAAAGCGCGAGGCTCAATCAAAGCCTGTACCACCACACACGTCATCGCCGGAAAATTCTTACCCATGATCGAGCGATAGACTTCGCCAAGCGCTTTAAGACTGGCACTGTAAGTTTTTCGGTCAGTGACGTACCAAGTCATGCGCACCATGTGCTCCGGGGTTGCACCGGCGCAAGACAACACTGCCAGTACATTGCGCAGTGCTTGCGCAGTTTGCTGAATAAAGTCATCAGACTCAAACTGCTGTGATGCATTCCAGCCAATTTGACCGCCAACAAAAATCTGTTGTCCACGGGCAGAAATACCGTTGGCGTAGCCCTTTGGGGCTAGCCAATCTGGCGGGCATAAAACAGTGTGCATAACAGGACCTTTGGTGAGCGCTTGATGGCGTAACTTGTAGCGTTGAAGTTTGCCCGAAGCAGTGCGTGGCAGCGTATCTACAAAAACGATATCACGGGGATACTTATAGGGTGCCAAATGCTTCTTCACATGGTCTTGCAAGGCTTTAACCATGACATCATCATTTGAGCAATCGGCAGCCAACACGCAAAAAGCTTGCACCAACATGCCGCGTTCAGGATCCGGTTTACCAATCACCGCACATTGAGACACAGCGGGGTGTGACAAAAGTGTGTCCTCAATTTCAGGCCCACTGATGTTGTAGCCTGAAGAGACAATCATGTCATCAGCGCGGGCGTGGTAGAAAAAATACCCTTCTTCATCTTGAGAGACGGTATCGCCCGGAAAATTCCAGCCTGCTTGCACATAGGTGGCTTGACGCACATCATTCAAATACAGGCAACCCGTGGGACCACGAACAGCAAGACGACCGGGCGTACCGCGCTCCACTTCTTGGCCATCGGCATCCAAAACACAGGCTTCATAGCCAGGTACAACCTTGCCCAAGCTGGCAGGTTTGGACTCAGATGGGGGAGAGGAAATAAAGATATGGAACATTTCGGTCGCGCCCAAACCGTCTAACAATTCAAGGCCTGTTTGCTCGCGCCATAAGCGACGGGTGGCATCGGGTAAGGCTTCGCCCGCACTCACACACAGGCGCAAATGTGGCAGTGGTGTTTGCAAAACAAAGGCGGCCATTTGTCGGTAAAAAGTAGGCGCGGTGTAGCACACCGTGCATTTGGTCTCAGCCATCAAGCTCACCATGCGTTCGGCTGAAAAAACACCGTCGGGAAAAAACACACAAGCACCGGCGACCATGGGAAAAAGCAGCAAACCTCCCAATCCGAAAGTGAATGCCAAAGGAGGTGTTCCCATGATTACGTCATCACTGTCAGCCTGCAACACATGCAACGGCCAGGCCTGACAAGCGGCCCAGATATGACGGTGAGAATGGCAGGCGGCTTTGGGCTGTCCTGTCGTGCCAGAGGTAAATGCCAACAAGGCAATGTCATCGGCATGGGTGCAACTCGGCATGTGGTCTGATGAATGCTGGGCACTTCGCGACTCCAGCGAATGCACATCGTCTGCATGGTTAAAACAAATCACTTGGCGCAATGCAGTGTGTTGGGACTGTGCGATCAATAAATCATCCAGCAAAGTCACATCGCACAACGCCAACACAGGTTGCGAATGCCCAATCACATCACCCAGCTCTTTGGCGCGCAGCATAGGCATGGTTGCCACCGCGACAAGTCCCGCTTTCACCACAGCCAGCCAAGCCAACGCAAAACCGATGCTGTTGCCACCACGAATCAACACGCGGTTACCGGTTTGCAATTGGCAATCTTCAGTCAACACACGCACGCGTTGGTTCACCAAGGCCAGCACCGTGCGGTAACTCAATGTTTGAGAGGAAGAACGAAACAATGGCCTGTCCGCCCAAGTTTCTTGCAATGCACCGCCGAGCAAACGATCCACCAGATTGAAAGCTTGCTGACTTTGCGTGTGGTCGTCAGTGTGCAAAAAAACCGGCCATTCCGTCACTGGAGGCAGGTGTGAATGGACAAAGCGGTCGGTTTGCATGGCTTAAGCCGCAGACTTGAGCAAGGACTTGCCAATGATCAGTTGTTGTACTTCCGTTGCGCCTTCGTAAATTCGCAATGCGCGGATGTCTCTGTATAACGACTCCAGTGTGTGGCCTACCAACACCCCAGTGCCGCCGTGCATTTGCAAGGCCATGTCAATCACTCGCGAAGCATTCTCTGTGGCCACTGATTTAGCCATGGCAGCAGCGCGTGTGTAGGCAATAGCAGCATCACCATCGCTGCCGTGCGTGTCGCGCAACCAAGCCGCATGGTAGGTCAACAATGCCGCAGACTCCAGCAAGCTCGACATCTCACCCAGACGCGCCTGTGTCAATTGAAAATCCGCCAGATGCCCACCAAACATACGCCGCTCACGACTGTAAGAAATCGCTTCATGCAAGGCACGTCTGCCCATGCCGATGGCAGCACCTGCGACAGAGGCGCGAAAAATATCCAAGGTGCGCATCGCCAGTTTGAAGCCAGCGTTGACTTCACCCAAACATTGCGAACTGGCAACCCGGCAATCGTCAAAACGCAAGCTGGCCAGTGGATGGGGCGACATCACATGCAGATGTTCAGTGTCGTCCAAACCAAGACTTGGTGAATCCACAATGAAAGCGCTGATGCCACGTGCACCGGCCTCGGGATCGGTTTTGGCGAACACCACATAAAAATCTGCCATGCCGCCATTACTGATCCAAGTTTTCATGCCGTTCAACACAAATCCATCGGCAACCTTGTTCGCGCTGGTGCGCATACCCGCAACATCGGACCCCGCTTGTGGTTCGCTCAAGGCAAAAGCCGCAATGCATCTGCCTTGGGCAACCTGAGGAAGGTAATGCGCTTGCTGCTCAGGTGTGCCAGCCAGCGTGATGGCACCACTGCCCAAGCCTTGCATGGCAAAAGAAAAATCGGCCAGTGGTGAATACCAAGCCAAGGTTTCGCGCAGGATGACCAAGGCGCGAGAATCCAAGTTCTCGCGGACGCCGCCGTGGGCGCGCGGCACACAATGGCGTAGCCAGCCCGCCTGACCCAAACGTTGCACCCATTCGCGGCAAGCGGCCCGGTCGTCGGATTCATCCACCTGTTGCGACGATATCCATTGCTGGACTGATTCTGCAAGCTCGCTGTGGGCGGAATCAAAAAAGGGCAATTGCCAGTGGGGCTGCATATCAGTTGCCTTCAAACACGGGGCGTTGCTTGGCGGCAAAAGCGGCATATGCACGGTGGAAATCTTGTGTTTGCATACAAATCGCTTGCGCCTGTGCTTCGGCTTCAATGGCCTGGTCCAAAGACATATTCCACTCTTGGTGCAACATATTTTTCGTCATTCCGTGGGCGAAACTCGGTCCTTCTGCGAGGGTTTGAGCCAGTTGCAAAGCCGCCGTTGTCAAGTCAGCCGCAGCGTGCAATTCGTTGAAAAAGCCCCACAACAAGCCTTCTTCTGCCGTCATAGCGCGACCGCTGAACAGCAACTCGCTGGCACGCCCTTGGCCGATCACGCGGGGGAGCAAACTGCAAGCACCCATGTCGGCACCTGCCAAACCAACACGAGAAAATAAATACGACACGCGCGCTTGCAAGCCACCAAGTCGCAAGTCACTGGCCAATGCCAACATTGCACCGGCCCCTGCACACACACCGTCAATAGCTGCGATCACCGGTTGCGGACAAGCGCGCATGGCCTTCACCAAAGCGCCGGTCATTCGGGTGAAGGCCAGTAATTCAGGCATGGTCATGCGAGTCAGCGGCGCGATGATCTCGTGCACATCACCCCCGGAACAAAAATTTCCACCGGCGCCTTGCAGCACCACCACCCGCACATCATTGGCATGTTTGAGTGCTTCAAACAGTTGGCGCAATTCGGCATAAGAAGCAAAGGTCAGTGGATTTTTTCGTTCAGGACGATTCAGTGTGATGACCGCCACGCCTTGAGAACTGCATTGCCAAGAGAAATGCACAGCTTGGTAATGCATCAGGGAGCGCGTCTCACTGTGCATCGGGCTGTCAGAAGGAATGTGGTGGATCATGGGTTCTCCAAAGTGGAAGATAGGCTGTGCTGTTTGACTTGCCCCAGTAGATCGTGCAGTTGATGGACG
>Ga0255113_1000318_pt1 | contig 14580 bp, 14 predicted proteins | sample Law_Yuk_RepC_8h_FD_188473 | JGI IMG/M metagenome (GOLD analysis project Ga0255113, IMG submission 188473) | Freshwater microbial communities from St. Lawrence River, New York, United States - Law_Yuk_RepC_8h | ecosystem: Environmental > Aquatic > Freshwater > River | place: USA: New York... | reverse complement strand
CACACAGTTCAATCGAGTAATTTGGATCCATGATAACAACCCTTACGGTATCGCCATACTTTTCACCAAATAAAGCCATGGCGCCAAGCGCTACTGCTTCATCTTTGGTCATCTCTTTGATGACTACCGGAATATTCGCTCTAATTTTTTCGTTGATACTATCTTCAATTTGTTGTAATTCTTCTTCAGTCACTTTTGCAAAATGTGAAAAGTCAAAACGAAGTTGCGCAGCATTTACAAGACTACCTTTTTGCGCGACATGAGTTCCTAGTACCTGTCTTAAAGCAGCATGTAATAAGTGGGTTGCACTATGATGTGCGCAAATGCTTTTTCGAATATCTGTATTTACTTTGGCAACTACTGTTCCTTCCAAACTAGTAGGAATCTCAGTCGTAAAATGAATGATTAAGTTATTTTCTTTTTTGGTATCAATTACATCAATCGTTGACCCTTCAAATTCAAGTACACCAATATCACCAACCTGTCCACCAGATTCGGCATAAAATGGCGTTGATTCTAAAACGATTTGATAGCCTGTATTCCCTTTGCTTGTTACTTTTCTATATTTAGTAACAGCGGTAGTACAAGTTTTATCTGTATAACCAACAAATGTTTGGGTGCTACTTTCATGTACGATTATCCAATCAGCTGCATCTATCGCTGTTGCTGCTCTACTTCTGTTTTTTTGCTGCTGCATTTCTGCTTCAAAACCTTTTTCATCAACTTCTAAATTATTTTCTTGCGCAATTAAACGGGTAAGGTCTATTGGGAAGCCGTAGGTATCAAAAAGTTCAAATGCAGCTTTGCCTTCTATTACATTGCTATTAGAGGCTTTCATGAGTTCATCTATTCTTTTAAGTCCTTTATCTAAGGTTCTCAAAAAGGAATCTTCTTCTTCTCTTACAACCTTTGTGACAAATTCTTCTTGTGCTGTTAATTCAGGAAACACATCAGAAAATTGTGTTGCTAAAATTGGTACCAATTGAAAAAGTAATGGTTGCTTATAATCGAGGTAGGTGTAATAATAACGTACAGCTCTTCGTAAAATACGTCTAATCACATAGCCAGCGCCTGTATTAGAAGGTAATTGTCCATCGGCAATGGTAAATGATATGGCTCTGATATGATCTGCTAATACCCTGAATGCTACGGCTTCTTTGCTATCACTTTTGTCATATATTTTTCCGGTGATAGTTGCTACTGCATGTATGGTGCCGCTAAATACATCTGTGTCGTAATTGCTTTGTTTACCTTGTAGTACGCGTACAAGACGTTCAAATCCCATACCTGTATCAACGTGTTTTGCGGGAAGTGGTTCCAATGTTCCGTCTTTTAAACGGTTGTATTGCATAAAAACATTGTTCCAAATTTCAATCACTTGAGGGTGATCTTTATTGACAAGGTCTCTGCCTGGAATTAATTTTCTTTCTTCATCGGATCTGCAGTCTACATGAATTTCTGAACATGGACCACATGGACCCGTGTCTCCCATTTCCCAAAAATTATCTTTTTTATTTCCAAAAATAATTTTGTCTTCGTCCACTAATTTTTTCCATGCTTCAAATGCAATGGTTGACATGGGTAATCCTTCCGACTCGTCACCTTCAAATACAGAAACATACAAACGATCTTTATCAATCTTGTAAACTTCTGTGAGTAGCTCCCAACTCCATGCAATAGCTTCATCTTTAAAATAATCACCAAAGCTCCAATTGCCTAGCATTTCAAACATGGTGTGGTGGTAAGTATCAACACCCACTTCTTCAAGGTCATTGTGTTTTCCGCTCACGCGTAAACATTTTTGGGTATCTACAATGCGTTTATATTCAGGCTTGCGATTTCCTAAAAAATAGTCTTTAAATTGGTTCATGCCTGCGTTGGTAAAAAGAAGGGTCGGATCATTTTTTACTACGATAGGGGCAGATGGAACTATTTGGTGTTTTTTTGAAGCAAAAAAGGCTAAAAATTCTTTTCTTATCTCGGCACTGGTCATCATAAAAGGGTACTAATTTTAATATGCTAATTTTACTAGATAGCGGGCTATCTTTGTTCTATATTTTTATAGCTCCAAAGGTAAGGAATTGAGCCTTTAGCTACTGATACCAATGCCCCTATGCGCAAAATAAAATATTACTATAATACCCATACCCTTAGGTTTGAAAAGCTCGAAACGCCCCTTCGGGTGCGCTTATTGCAGGTGTTTGGTTTTATAGCAGCTTCTATGGTTACGGGTATTATCATTTTTGCCATTGCTTTTCAATACATAGATTCCCCAAAAGAAAAACTACTTCGCCAACAAAATGAAGACCTTCGTGAAGGGTATGGTGTAATAGAAGAGCGTCTTAAACAGCTCGAGTTAAAAATGGGCGAAATTACCAATCGGGATAACACGGTGTACCGCTCAATTTTTGAGGCGGATCCCATTGCTGATAGTGCACGTATTAAGGATATGGAACATAAAAAAGAGGTACAACTCGTGCAGCGTATGGGTTCTACCGATCTCGTACATACTGTAATTGATCAGCTCAATAGTTTAGCGCTTCGGATGGAATACCAAAACAAATCCTTTAATGAGCTGATAGGAATGGTAAAAAACAAGGCTAAATTATTAGCGGCTATTCCTGCCATTCAACCCATTAGCAATAAAAAATTATCCCGAATAGCTTCTGGATTTGGCTATCGTATTGACCCTATTTACAAAACTAGAAAAGCACACGAGGGACTCGATTTTGCTGCTCCTATTGGCACGCCCATATACGCAACGGCTGATGGTGTTGTAACAACATCTGGTTTTACTACTAGCGGTTTTGGTATCCATGTTGTGATCAATCATGGGTATGGGTACAAAACGATATATGGTCATATGGTTCGGGTAAAAACGAAGGCAGGACAGCGTGTGAAAAGAGGCGAAGTGATTGGTTATGTCGGTAATTCAGGAAAAAGCACGGGCCCGCATCTTCATTATGAAGTGCATAAATCAGGTATTCCAATTGATCCAATTAACTTCTTTTATAGTGATTTAACGCCAGCGCAATTTGACAGACTTTTAAAAATGGCTGCTGCCAATAACCAAAGTTTAGATTAATAATATGGAACCAGGAGTACGCAAATATTTAATTAGAATTGTAAATACCTTATCCGTGTTTTTATTATGGATGGCAGTTAATTCATGCGCAGGCATCATGTATGGTGCTGCTTATTGGGAAAGTAGTTTTACCATATCCAATCTTGTTTTTTATACATGGCTTTTATTAAGCACAGGATTATTGTTTTGGTATCTATACAAGAAATGGAAAGATCCTATCGACTACAGCGAAGAATAATTACTTATCCTTACTGTCTAAAATAACGGGGGTATTTCCTTTGCCCATCACAATTACTTTTGAATTAGGTGAAGTGATAAGACCCTTCATCATTTGAATTTGTTCGTATTGTAATTGTTTATCGTTTAAGCCGGTACTAATAATGCGTTGATAATCTGCAATACCCTGTGCTTCTACACGCTTACGCTCCGCTTCTTGTTTTTCTTTTTGAAGTACGAACTCCATTTTTTGAGCGTCTTGTTCTGCCTTAATTTTTTCTTCGATCGATGTTTTAACGTTGTTGGGAAGGGTAATATTTCTGAGTAATAACTGCTCGAGTATCAAGCCTCTTTTTTTAAAATCAGCTTCGATGGTTGTAAATATTCTATTCTGAAATTGATCTCGTTTAGTAGAGTATAAGTCAATGGCAGTAAAGTATACAGCGTTATCTCTAATTTTTGTTCTTGTAAGCGGTCTTACAATTTTATCTTTGTAATCGAGACCTGTTTCTTTAATTAACCTTGGCGCTTCAGTACCAATTACACGGTATAAAACAGTAAGGTCGATGGTTACTTCTAATCCGTCCGAGGCAAGCACGCGAATAGCATCATCACCTTCTTTTTCGCCCTCGTTATGAACGCCACTCATGGTATAATTGAGTGTTTTGATATCTACATTGTATACGTTTACAAGTGGGTTCACAAAATTTAGTCCGGGGGTAAGTACTTCATTAGATACTTTACCAAATAAGCTGGTAACACCAATTTGTCCAGCATCTATTTGTTTCACACATGCGTTTAGGGCACCAATGATAATAAGCACAACGCCAACACTTCTTATGCCCCTACCTAATTTATGTAATTCTTCTTTTTGCTTAAGAATAAAAATGCCTGTAATAAGTAAAATAACGCCTAAAATAACGAGTGCCATGGTATATGAATTTTATTTTTATAATTAACTGCTATGGTCTTGAATAACAAACCATTTTCCTTTTATTTTTTGAAATAACAAAGTAAAAAAACCGCTAACATCACCTTTACTTCTTTGTAGTGCCCATTTGCCTAAAACACGGTAGTGCTTTTTTTCGATAGGTGTTACAGCAAGTAATGTGAATGTTAGCTTACCCATAGAAGCCGTATCGGGGTAGCCTTTTTTATAATTGTTAAGTGTATTATTAAATCCGTAAGTAGGACCGCTTTTGCCAACAAATAAAAGGGAGTCGGAAGGTAAGTAGCCTTCCATAAAATCTACTAAATTTCCTTCATTCCAGGCCTTTGTTTGCGCAGCTAAAAGCGCTCTAATGGCTGTCTCATTTTTATTGTATGTTGTAGTGCTTGTTTGCGCCAAAGATTGAAGCGAAAAAGCGAGTAAAACCAAGGTGAACATGCGGGATAGCATAAACCGTTTAATTTTACACTAAGCTACTACTTCTTATTGGTTTTGAAAGATAATTTAGGGTTTGTAACTTGCCATATGTCGTACAAAAAACATTTGCAAAAGGATAAGTGGTTAGCCCCCATTTTAAAAGGCGAAACGCATGCGTTGGCGCTTCAAAAAAATATTCCAATTAGGCTTATGGCAAGCATTATTAGCCAGCAATTAAGTACCAAAGTAGCGGCCATTATATTTGAACGATTTTTATCATTGTACCCAGCCAAAAAACCTACCATTCAAAAAGTATTGGATACCCCAGAAGAAACCCTGAGGGGGATCGGTATCAGTTATGCCAAAATTAATTACATCTATGCTGTAGCAAATTTTTGCTTCGAACATAAGATAACCGATAAAAAATTACAGCAGCTCTCCAACGAAGAAATCATTGAATTACTCACTCAAATAAAAGGCGTTGGTAAATGGACCGTAGAAATGTTACTCATGTTTTCGCTCGGTCGAGAAGATGTTTTTGCAGTAGACGATTTGGGCATACAGCAGGCCATGACAAAGTGCTATAACTTAGACCCCTCAAATAAAAAGGAGCTAAAAGTAAACATGCTTGCCATTGCAGAAGCTTGGAGCCCCTATAAAACCTACGCTTGCCTTCATTTGTGGCGCTGGAAAGACGCTTAATTTGAAGGGACATTAAACTAATTTCAACCTTGGCAGTCCAAGTAATTACCTTTAGCCTATGGACTTACATCTAGATGATACCAGTTTACTAGCTGCATTTCACAATCATACCACCAAAGAAAAAGGGTTTAATGGCATTGTGAAAAAGTACCAGGAAAAATTGTACTGGCACATTAGACGTATGCTTGTAAGTCATGAAGACACCAATGACGTATTACAAATGGTACTTGTAAAAGTGTGGAACGGACTTGAAAATTTTAGAGCTGATAGTAAATTATATACCTGGTTATACCGAATAGCTACCAATGAAACGCTCACTTTTATCGAAAAAGAAAAAAAAAGAGCCATTGTATCATTAGATCAGGATTCAGACATTTTTGGCGATAAGGTAAAAGCGGATACTCATTTTGATGAAAATAAATTGATATGGCGTTTGCAACTTGCTATTAAATCTTTACCTGAAAAGCAGCAGCTCGTTTTTAATTTACGCTATTATGACGAAATGCCTTATCAGCAAATGAGTGAGTTGTTGGATACTTCCGAAGGTGCTCTAAAGGCGAGTTATCATCATGCTGCAAAAAAAATCGAAGAATTTATTAAAAGTTATTAAACCTAAAGGATAAGCTAAAGTCTATTGAACAGCCATGCATCAAATTAAAACCATACACGAAGAGTTAGAAGCATTAAGCCCATTTTGGACGACGATTCAATCCCAAATGCCTTATGAAGTACCAGCTCATTATTTTGAAATGCTGCCTAGTATGGTGCGTGCAAAAATAGAAACGGAAGCTGTATATGAAGAGCTTGAATTAGTGGCACCTCTACTAAATACGATACCTAAGCAAACGGGATATCAAATACCAGTTTCACAAGACAGGGTACCGCTTGCAACCACAACTGTAAAAATGTTTACTTGGTCTAAAATAGCGGCTGCAGCGGGTCTCATTGGAATTATGGTGCTTGGAAATTATTTTTATACAAGTGAAAAGCAATCCTTTGATTACAGTGCTTATATTGGCGCAGATCATACCCAAATAATCGAAACCATAAGTGATTCTACTTTGCTTTCATATATGGATGTACATGAAAAACTTATTGTTTCACCAGATGTATTAGTGCAAGAATATACACTTGAAAGCGAAGAAGCATTAATAGAAAAAAGTTCTGATCAGGAACTTCTAGAATATATTCAATCAAGTAATTAAATTACCAGTTATGAAAAAGATCATTTTTAGTATTTTACTTTCAATGTTTGTTGTAGCCATAAGTAGCGCACAACCACAGGAAAGACCAATGGGCCCTCGTGGCAAAGGCTCAAAGCCTAGTAAAGAAAATGTAGAAGCATTAAAAGTTGCATTTATTACCAAGCATTTAAATTTAAACGCTGACGAAGCGCAAAAATTTTGGCCAGCCTACAATGCTTGTATTGAAGAATTAAAAAAAGCACGTCAAGAAAAAAAAGAGGATGTGTTGGCTTTTGAAGAAGCCGCATTAAACATCAGAAAAAAGTACAGAAACGACTTCAAAAAAGCATTGGGATCAGAAGAGCGTGCCAATAAAGCGCTTACTGCAGATCGTGCCTTTATGGGTATGATCAAAGAAGAATTACAAAACAGAAAAGGGATGCATAAAAAGGGCAACAAACCACCACCGCCTCCTTCAGGTCAGCAAGAACCTACGCTTTAACGACTGTTCCAAATAGGCATTTTAATATCATGGTAAAACAAGAAGGTCCATCCTTCTTGTTTTGCTTTTTCAAGCCATGTTTGTCTGAGTTCCATGCATTTTTTTCCATCATAATCGTACTTAGCTACAAACTTGCTTTTCATTTGCTGCAATTGAGGTGCATCATCTCCGCCAAAAAATACGGTTTCATTGTCTTCGGTAATCCAAAACACCTGATGAAACTTCGAGTGAGCACCCGTAACCTGGTATTTAATACCACTTTCAATTTCGCCCTCATCACTATCTAGCCATAAAACTTTACTAAAATCTTGAAGCGGCAGAATGTCTTCAGGTATATAAGAGGCCGAGCCTATGCCTGTAGCATATTCAAATTCACGTTGTTGGATATAATAAGTTGCATAAGGGAAACTTATGTAACGTGCAGTATTATCAATATTACTAAATGTGGTGCCACCTGCATGGTCTTTGTGTAAGTGACTCATAAGTACCTTAGTTACAGCAGCTGGTTTGATACCTGCTTTTTCTAAATTTTCGTGCAATTGTAATTGACCATCTGTATTTGTATAGCCAAGCCCCGTATCAATTAAAATAATATCTTTTTTAGTAACAACAACAAATGGCTGAATTTCTACGAGTAAACTTCCTACAGGTCTACTTTGTAGGGCCTCTGTTTCTGTGTTAATAGGAACAAGCACCTTGGATTTGTCAATAGTGAAACTGCCTTCTGATAATGGAATAATTTGCATGAAAACTCGATTGGCTTAACGTAGCACCATTTGTCTGTCGGCGTCTAGTCGGAGCATGATAAATATTAATACTGTAAATGTGAGTAGCGATGATCCTCCATAACTTATGAGTGGAAGGGTAATGCCCACAATTGGAAAAAGACCAATGGTCATACTTACATTTACTGCAATATGGAAAAATAAAATACTAGCTACGCAGTAAGCATATACCCTACTAAAGGCGCTTCGCTGCCTTTCTGCAATCCGTACAATGCGGAATAAGAAATATAAGTAAAGTCCTAGAAATATGGCACAACCTACAAATCCAAATGCTTCACCTAATGAAGTAAAAATAAAATCGGTGTCTTGTTCGGGTACATATTTGCCTCTTGTTTGCGTTCCTTTTAAAAAGCCTCTTCCAAAAAATCCACCAGAGCCAATCGCAATTTTACTTTGTCTTACGTTATAATCATCTGGCTTGCGCGCAGCTTTCCCTGTAACTTTTTCGTTAGACTTTTTATTTAAACTACAATCATAATCTTTACCCAGCATACTATATATTCTAGTACTCTGGTAGCACTCTAATACATTATTAAATACATAAGGTACTACATAACGCTGTACGCCAATGCATAGGATCCAAATAGACAGAATCGCCGCAATGGTAACGAGCCTTTGTTTTTTTCTAACTTGCCTATAAGCTAAAAAAATAATGAGTGCTGCTAAAATGGTTAAGGTGATGGATAATGTATCTATTTCTACAATGAGGGTGGCAAGTGCTAGTATGCCAAAGCATGATCCAATAATTAAAAACTGAGCGGGTAATCCCTCTCTATACATTACAATGAGAAGGCTTAAATATACAAGCGCTAAACCAAGTTCATGCTGTAGAATAGATAATGCTGCAGGGGTTAGTGCAATAAGTCCTGCAATTAATTGCGACTTTAAATTGGTGAAATCTACTTCTTGACGTGAAATAAATTTAGCCAATGCCAAAGATGTAAATATCTTGCAAAGTTCGGCTGGCTGTAAATTAAATCCACCTACTAGAGGGATCCACGACTTTGATCCATTGATATTTTTCCCAAGCACAAAGGTGGATAGCATGAGTAGGATACCCAACAGATAGGAGAGATTCGCAAATGCTGTAAATAGTTTACTATCAGTTAATAAGATAAAAGTGGCCACCAGTGCACAAACACCTCCAAAAATAAGTTGTTTGCTATAATTTGTTTTACCTCCTAAAAATGTAGCTAGCCAATTGGTGTCGGCCTTATATTCTACCATAAAAATACACAACACACCAATGGAAACTAAAATCGCATACAGCCAAATAACCGTATAATCTATTCCTTCTGCCGCAAGATTATTATTTTTTCTATTCATGTTTATGGTTGGCTATTTCTTGGCACTTGTTTTTTTGATGGGTATCTTTTTTGTAGGCTCTTGTTTTATCATTAGGCGTTTCATTTGAGGTGGTATCAAATCCATGTTTGCCAATTGCTCAATTTTTGCTTTTCTATCAGCCCCAGCAATGGTATCCCTTAAATATTTTTCAATCAATAAACTTGCGATAGGCGCCGCCGATGTAGCACCATAACCAGCATTTTCACACATGACTGCAATGGCAATACGGGGATTTTCTCTCGGCGCAAATGCGCCAAAAAAAGCATGGTCTTTTAATGATTCACCTCTGTAAGCGTTTTCTACAGTACCTGTTTTGCCACATACGTTAATGCCAGGAATTTTTGCAGCCGCGCCAGTTCCAAATTCCATAGTGCCTTGCATGCCAGCATGGACTTCTTCAAAAATACTTTCAGCAATATTTTTAGTTCTTTGTTTTACTTTAAAACGCGCAAGCATTTCATAATCATCACCGCCTTCTATTGAGTCAATCAAGTGAGGTAAATAATACCATCCCTTATTTGCAATAATCGCCATTACATTGGCGAGTTGTGTAAGGGTCGTAGTAATTTCTCCCTGTCCTATAGAGTTAGAAATAATATTACAAGCCTGCCAATTTTTACCAAATATTTTTTGGTAATATTTAGCAGTAGGTATATTGCCCATTCTTTCAGATGGCAGATCTACTCCTAATTTTTTACCAAGACCAAACGAATACGCATATTCATTAAAAAGCCCAAGTGTAATATCTCGATTATTAACTTTTGCATTATCTAAAATTTTTCTAAAAACAACTGCAAAATAACTATTACATGATTTTGAAATAGCTGGCTTCAAAGTAAACGTACCTACTGCGTGGCATCCCATTTTTCTTCCACAGCCGAGATAACTTCCGCCGCAACTTACAGTTGTTTGATCATCAATAACACCTTCTGCCATACCAATGATACCCACTAGTGTTTTGAACGTTGAGCCTGGAGAGTAAGTGGTACTAACGGTTCTATTGAGTAGTGGTTTTCTAGGATCAAAGTACATCATGTCTACTAGATGCTTTTTTCGTTGGTTTCCAGTTAAGTAGTTGGGGTTATACGAAGGGGCACTTACCATGCATAATATGCCGCCTGTTTTGGGGTCAATGGCTACAATACTCCCCACTTTATTTTGCATGAGCTTTTCTCCAAGTTGCTGAAGCTCTACATCTATACTTGAGTATAAATTTTTTCCAGCAATAGCAGTTGTGTCAAATTCTCCTTTTTCCCATGGACCCTGAATTCTACCTTTATTGTCTCGAATAAATCGTTTGATACCGCGTTGGCCCATGAGTATTTTTTCGTAACTATTTTCTAGTCCTGTTGTACCAAAGTAATCCCCCATTTCATAGCCTTCATCTTTATGTCTGCGTAAAAATCCAGTATCCACTTCTGCAGTGTAACCAAGAACAGCTGCGCCACAATCGTAAGGATAGGAGCGTACTGATCTTTCACTTAATGTAAACCCAGGAAAACGGTACATGTTTTCGTTGAGGCGCGCAAAATTTTCGGTGGTGAGTAGTGATTCAAAAACACTTGGCTTAACGGCTCCATTTTTAAAAATTAGATCTCGCATTCTTTTTTTATAAGTAGCCGTATCAATATTTAAAAGTGCGCATAGTGCCAATGTATCATTTCCTTTTGATTCGGCTGGAATAACAACCAAATCATAACTAATCGTATTTTCTAAAATGGCTCTTTTTTTGCGATCAAAAATGATTCCTCTATCAGGATAAATCACTTTTCTATAAAAGGCATTGTTATCTGCAGCCATTTTATATTTTGTAGAAAAAACTTGGAGATTAATGAGTTGAAGGGTTATTAAAGTAAACGCACCTATAAAAATGATTTGAATAATTCTACTTCGGTTTTGATTAAATGCGGACATAGGGGCTTGCTAAAATAAGTCGACAAAATGTATTGCAAATTTGATGTAACAAATTCAACAAAGCATCATTTTATTAAAAAAAACTTATGCATACTTGTGGACAGCAAAAACTAGGCCGCATTGGTTCTGTACTTGCCTTTTCTTAAGAAAAGAAGTTCCGAAAGTACAATCATCATGAAGCTCACAAGTGTGGTACCAACAACCTTGCCTAAAAAGTACACAAAGTCACCAAATTGAAGCCATTCTATCAGTACCAAGTAAAAGTGATGAATAAATGTAAGAAAGCCTACATATACGGCATATGGAGCCCAGCCCATACTATTAACGCCAGGCTCAGCGTAGCTTTGCTCGATGGTTTCTTGCGGCAATAGCAGGTTTAATAAATAAGGTCTAATATAGGCAATAAGCACGCAGGGCGCGGCATGAAGACCTGTGGTGCCGGTAAAGTAGTCAAGTGAAAGACCAAACAAGAAAGCAACAATTAACAAACTAAAATGGTTGATAGAGAACGGCAACCAAAGGATGAACAAGAAATAGAGGTAGGGAACAATAAACCTATGTACAGGCGGCACTTCGTTAAGTACCACAATTTGTAGTAGTAAAAACAGTGCAAAGCGTATGGTATTTTTAAGTAAGCTATTCACGATTTTTAGAATTGGGTTTTTCTATATCAAATTGTTCTTGGTACCTGAGGTTTTCAACTAAGTATGCATACTGAAGTGTGAAAAAATTAGCAGCTGTTTTAATTTTTAAGGTATAAAAATTACTAGAAGGATCGGCATTTATTTCGGCTACACGGCCCACAATTTGATTGGGTGGGAAGTTTGCAGAGTAGGTACTAGTAACAACGGTATCGCCTTTTACTACTTTAGCGCTCTTGGAAACGTTTCGTAAAAGCAGGAAATAAGGGCTTGCACCATCCCATTCGATACTGCCCGCGTTATTGTCTTTTTTTAACATCGCACTTACCCTGCTATTGCGTAATAGGCTCATTACCTTACTCGTGTTATTTGATACTTCTACCACAACGCCCACTATTCCCTCTGGACAAATTGCTGCCATTCCTTTTTTTACGCCTTGTAAACTTCCGCGTTCAAGTGTTAAAAAATTTGCTTGTAACGAAACAGTATTACCAATTACTTTAGCAGGCAGCCAATTATATTTTCTATATTTATTGAGGGAGTCTTTGTATATCGAATCGGTAACAATGCGAATACTCGAATCTGGTGCTGCAATATTTGACCCTAGTAAATTTAGTAACCTCGCATTTTCCAGTGCTAATTTTTGATTGGTTTCTCTTAAAAAAAAGTAACCACGCATATTATAGTAACGCTCGTTAATTTTTGAAGTAGCATCATTCATCTTTGATGAAAAAAAAGTTTGATGCGATGTGCTTACTTGTGTAAGCATATAGATGGCTGCAGTTTGCAAAAGCAAAAAGCTTAGTAATGTAAAGTGCCTAAGTATGAAATCAAAAATATTTTTCAAGACAATTTATTAGCGCATGATAAACGGAAAACGCTGATAATTTTTTAGTGCTAAGCCCGTACCACGCACAACACTTTTAAGTGGATCTTCTGCAACATGAACTGGCAATTTAATTTTCGCACTTAATCTTTTATCGAGCCCGCGAAGTAAAGCACCTCCACCTGTAAGGTATAATCCCCTGCGGTATATATCAGCCGCAAGCTCTGGTGGCGTGGTTTCTAGGGCTTTTAAGATAGCTTCTTCTATTTTAAAGATACTCTTATCAAGTGCTTCCGCAATCTCTTGGTAACTCACCATAATTTGTTTAGGAATACCTGTTACTAGGTCACGTCCATTAACTGGTAAATCATCTGGTGGGTTGTCTAAATCTTTTAAAGCAGCACCAACATTAATTTTAATTTGCTCTGCAGTTCGCTCACCAATTAACAAACTATGATAGCGGCGAAGTGCTTCCATAATGTCTGCAGTAAATTCATCACCTGCTACACGAATACTTTGATCACACACAATACCTGCAAGTGCAATAACCGTAATACCTGTGGTACCACCACCAATATCTATGATCATATTTCCAACCGGTTCTTCAACATCTATACCAATACCTAGTGCAGCTGCCATAGGTTCATGAATCATATAAACTTCTTTAGCACCTGCTTGTTCTGCAGAATCTCTTACGGCACGTTTTTCAACTTCAGTAATGGAAGAAGGAATACAAATAACCATACGCCAGCTTGGTGGGAACAATGGTTTTTTAGGATAGATCATTTTCATCATCTCCCTAATCATTAATTCTGCGGCGTTAAAATCTGCAATTACACCATCTTTTAATGGACGAATGGTTCTTATGCTCTCATGCGTTTTTTCGTGCATCATGAGTGCTTTTTTTCCGACCGCTAAAACCTCTTTTAAATTATTGCGGTTTAGGGCAACAATAGAAGGTTCGTTAACGACAACTTCATCATTATGAATAATGAGGGTATTTGCGGTTCCCAAATCCATTGCAATTTCTTGCGTAAAAAAGTTAAATAATCCCATGGTATAGTGCGTAAATCTTGAGTAAATGTATTACTACAAAGGTGCTTGAAATAAATGGAAATAACAAGGTCTATTCTTACGAATTTCCGCTAGCTATTTATTTTCAAATTCATAGCCAATATCGCGTCTAAAATAGATTCCTTCAAATTCAATTTTTTGGAGACGCTGGGTTGCATTTGTTACAGCCTCCTTAATGTTTTCGCCATAGGCGGTAACCGCTAAAACTCGCCCCCCGCTTGTGACTACAGCGTTTTCGGTAGCTTTGGTACCCGCATGAAAAACAAGGGTGTTCGCAACTGTGTTACTATCTTCAAGACCCGTGATGGCTTTGTTTTTTTCATAGTTTCCCGGATAACCACCACTAACGGCCATAATAGTGGCGCAACTTCTATTATCGTATGTAATATTGGCGTCTATTAAAGTGCCATTATCCATGGCTGCAAAAAGAGCCACTAAATCTGTTTGTAAACGGGGCATCACCACTTCAGTTTCTGGATCACCCATTCGACAGTTGTACTCAATTACAAAAGGCTCACCCGCTACATTCATGAGTCCAAAAAACACAAACCCATTGTAGCAAAGTTCTTCTGCTGCGAGCCCGTTAATAGTGGGTTTTACAATACGGTCTTCTACCTTTTGCATAAAGGTTTCATCCATAAAAGGTACCGGACTCACGCAGCCCATACCACCGGTGTTAAGGCCTGTATCACCTTCTCCTATTCGTTTGTAGTCTTTGGCATGGCCAATAATCTGATAGTCCATGCCATTGGTTAGGGCAAACACACTTACTTCAATACCTGATAAAAATTCTTCAATCACCACTTTGCTACTGGCGTCACCAAACTGCTTGTTTACCAGCATTTCATGAAAACTTTCCAGGGCTTCTCCGTGTGTGGTTGCAATAACAACGCCCTTTCCAGCCGCTAGACCGTCGGCTTTAAGAACTACAGGAAGTG
>Ga0255113_1000289_pt1 | contig 15144 bp, 17 predicted proteins | sample Law_Yuk_RepC_8h_FD_188473 | JGI IMG/M metagenome (GOLD analysis project Ga0255113, IMG submission 188473) | Freshwater microbial communities from St. Lawrence River, New York, United States - Law_Yuk_RepC_8h | ecosystem: Environmental > Aquatic > Freshwater > River | place: USA: New York... | reverse complement strand
TTACCGTGCATTGGGCGGGGATGAAGCAGATGCAGGTACTTTCCGCCGGAACCGGTTTCTGTGCACAAAACGACCATCGCCTGCATTTTGGTCTTGGAGAAACTACAAATGTTGACAAGATCGAAATTCGCTGGCCAGGGGGTAAACTTCAAACACTCGTCAATCCAAAGGTGGATTCGACTGTAGACGTTGTAGAAAGAACTGCATCATGACACCTGCAATCACTATGTCACCTGCGCCTCCGCGTAAGTTTCAAATTGATACTCGCTTCGTGGGGCCCATCCTAATCTCTGCCATCCTCATTATTGGGCACCTCTTTTTTGGCATCCTTGAAGACTGGCGCAAGACGGTTACGTGCTTTAGCATCAGCATCATCATTGAAATGGCCATCGGTTATTTCATTGTTGGACGCCTTCCGCACCTGGCATCGGCTTGGGTTGGCGGCATCAGCTGTGGCATCCTCGTGCGCTCACCGGAGTGGTGGCCGTACTTGGTCGCTCCGTGTATCGCGATCCTGAGCAAATATGTCATCCGCCTCCATGGGCGGCACCTCTGGAATCCATCCAACTTTGCAGTCGCAGCTCTCCTGCTGATCGCTCCGCAAACGGTAGCATCATTGTCGATTCAGTGGGGCAACCACGTCCTTCCGATGATGGTTATATGGCTGTTCGGCGGTGTTATTGTTTACCGCTTGAACCGCTTCCACATTTCCGGCACGTATGTGCTGTTCTTCTTCCTCTTTGCGGCCTTGAGGGCATTGCTCAGTGATGACGCATCCCCGCTGTTGATTCGTGTTCAACAGGAGATTGCTCCGATTACGGGCCCGATGTATCAGCTCTTCGTGCTCTTTATGATCACGGATCCAAAGACGACGATGCACAGCAAGAAGGGGCAGACGATTGTGGCGTTCCTGGTGGCAGGTATGGAGTGTGTGCTCCGCTACTTTGGTCCACGGATGGGGCTCGACCATATCGCAACGCATGCGCCGTACTATGCGCTCACAATCATGGGACCGAGCAGCAACCTTTTGGAGATTCTCTGGAATCGTAAGGCCAAGGCGTCAACAGGCGGCATTTCGCCGACGCCAGCTACTGCCTAATCAGATCAGCGGCTGACCGCTAAAAGAACAAAGACCCGGGGGACTCTTCCGGGTCTTTTCTTATCTGTTGCTTATCTGTAACAACGAAGTCACAGCGGACAATAGATCTGGGAAAACGCCCTCTGGAGGCGTTGGGAAGTACTTTGTTTGCAATGCATCTTCTGCGGTACGCTTTCCACCCAGAATCAGGTGAAACGCAGCGACCCCCGCGGCCCGAGCCGCTGCGGCATCGGAGTCGGTATCGCCGAAGAAAACAGCGTTTCGGACATCGGCGCCTAGCTCTGCGGCGATGTCAAGAATCATCCCTGGTTTTGGTTTTCTACAGGAACACGCAGCTGCGGCCAGATGAGGGCAAACGCGTACGGCATCAATCCTCGCATCGATCGCATCCAATGCGGCATAGAGCTTCGCGTGTACAGCATCGAGGTCAGCGGGTGTCATCAACCCTTTGCCGATGCCTTGTTGGTTTGTGACCATCGCGACCTGCCAACCTGCATTTTTGAGAGCCTTGATGGCATCCAAGACCCCTGGAAGGATGATCAGCTCATCAGGGGTGCGCACATACTCTCCCGGGAGGTATTGGTTGATAACACCATCCCGGTCAAGAAACGCGATACGAACCGGGTTCGTCATCAGCTTGCGGATGGAAGGTAGCCGGTGATTTTGTCGCGTAGGGCGGAGAAGAGGATATGTCCAAGAATCATGTGGACATCCTCAACCTGCTGCATGTTGCGACGTTCGGCAACGATTGGGATGGTGACCATTTCGGCGAGCTTGCCGCCATCGTAGCCGCAGAAGCCAATGGTTGTTGCTCCAACATCGTTTGCAACTTTGACGGCTTCAAGGACATTCTTGGAATTTCCAGAGCCAGAAATAGCGATTAGGACATCGTTTTTGCGGACCCATGTACGCGCTTGTCCAGCAAAGACATTCTCAAAGGATGTGTCATTTCCCCACGCGAGCAGGAGGGCGGGGGAGTCCGTGAGGGCAACGACTTCGAACGGCTTTCCGCCATCGAGGTAAATGTTCTTTTGGAAGTCGCAGACGAGGTGTGAAGATGTGGATCCTGAGCCGCCATTTCCGCACAAAATCAGGCGACGGTCTTCCTTCCACGTGGCGAAAAGCAGCTCGGTGACATTTTCCAAAACGCTTCTGTCGAGGCTGTCCAGGAGGGACTTAAGGACATCAAGGTAGGAATCGATGTAGTTTGCTACGCCATTGGTAGCATCCGGAAGCTGGTCTGCCATATTGTTTCTCCTGCATATCGTACCGCCCGTGAGCGTTGATTGCGCCAATCTATAGATGGTCAAAGATGGCTGCTGGTTTCTACCGCCATTCCACCAACCCTGTGTATACTCATAAAACCTATGTCAAAGTTGCTGGAACCTTTCTTTTTATGGCTTGCCACCGCTGGTCCGCTTGCCTATGCCGCGATCTTTGGCATCGTCTTCGTGGAGACCGGCGTCGTTGTCTTCCCGTGGCTTCCTGGTGACTCGCTGCTCTTCGCCATCGCCGCGATTTCGGCGCGTCCGGATAAGCCTCTCGACGTCGCTATCCTTGTGCCGGTGGTCATTATCGCCGCGCTTATCGGTGACAATGTCAACTATCACATCGGGAAGTTTCAAGGCCGCCGCCTTTTTGACCGCGGTAACTCAAAGTTCTTCAACAAGAAGAACCTTGAAAAGACGGAAGCCTTCTTTTCCAAGCACGGCCCAAAAGCGATTATTTTGGCCCGTTTCGTACCGATTGTGCGGACGCTTGCGCCGTTTGTCGCGGGGATGGGTGTTATGCCTTACTCCCGTTTTCTGACATTTAGTGTTTTGGGTGCGGTTGCGTGGGTTGGCGCTTGTATGCCATTGGGCTACATTTTTGGCAATATCCCCACGGTCAAGAAGAACTTCGAGCTGGTCGTTGTGGCGATTGTTTTGCTGAGCATTGTCCCGATGGTCATCGAGGTCATCAAGGAGCGCAAGGCCCACAAGACTGCTGGTTAGTTGCAGCCTTTTCGAGCCATGCCGCGCGTCACCCAATTTGAAGCGGTTTCAGGCAATCTCTATCAGTTGTGTCCGTTCGAATAAGTCCTGGTGGTGAATATCCTGCTAAACTTTGCCCAAATGGTCGCTGAGGTCATCCAGCAACAGGCCTGATCAACTCCTCCACCGTGGCTTACTTTTTTCTAGTTCGTTTGAGGATGATTGGAAGGACGGCGGCGCCACCGAATGCCATGAGAGCCAGCGTGGATGGCTCTGGAATCGTATTCGATGTCCGGGTTCCACGTGGAAGCGTTACGCCAAGTGCCCAAAGCCATGGGGATAAATTCTTCTTGGATGACTTTTCTTCAGCGATAGGCCCAAGCCCCAATGGCAGGATGTTGTACGGTGCCGGCTTGTACGGAGAATCAATCAGAATCGGGGGCTCGCCCGGCACCGGCAGGTTCAACACCGTCGTAGCGTCTTGACTCTCAGGTAGCGGACTGAGGACACTTGATGGATGACTGAGCTCCAGCTGGAAATCCTCCGAACCACTGCCTTCACGTGCCGGCATCGGAACAATCGGTAGCGTTGTCCCTAGCGGATTCGTACATTTCCACTTTAACCACGCCTTGCCATCCCGTGTCATCCAAACCTGCGACCCCGCAGGCAACATCTGCCGAACCGGGTAGACATGCCCCGTCGGTGTCCGGCCGTAAGTGACAACCGCTTGTGCCTTTGAAAGTGGACGGAGAACCAGTGCATCTTTCACAAATGCTGGAATCCGCTTTGCATCCACACCAAAATGCTTTGCATACGCATTCAGGAGCTTTGGATCCGCTTTGAGACGCCGAGCCAGGTCTGCCGATGTCGTACTTGGCAGAGGCATAAACGCATCCCGGCCGCCCGGTGGCGGTGCTGTAACCCGAAGTGCCCGCTGCGCGCCTGTAGGGTCTGCCAGTGCTGCACCTGTGCTAAACAGAGTCAGCAGCAGCAGGCCAGGGCCACGCCTGCGATACATCATGACCGGCACTCAACCACGATGGGCCTGACCACGACCGAAACATCGGAAATCTTAACTGCGTTCGTGAGCAAAACATCAACTGCATTCGCTGCTGTATCCGACACCGCATGTACTGTAAAAAGCACATCGCCCGCGGCAACAGGCGCTCCAACGTGGAGATGTGTCTCAATACCGACACGATGATCGATGGGATCTGTTTTGATGGCACGGCCGCCACCGAGACGGACGACACAATCGCCGACTGTGCGAGCGGGAATACGCTGGATAAATCCTGAGCGTTGCGCTGTGACCTGTTTGATTACAGGCGCGGATGGAAACAACTGCGGGTTATCGAGGAAATGCGTATCTCCGCCTTGTGCGGCTACGATGGATTTGAACGCATCAAATGCGGCCCCAGATTGGAGCGCATTTTCTACACGGCTTGCCGCGGCGGTGTTCGAGATGTTCTCCGCAAGAATCAATGCGTTCGTTGCAAGTGCCACGCAGAGTGTGTAGAGACGACTATCTGGTTTGTTGGATGTCTGTGGGTTGAGCAGCTGAGTAACTTCGATGATCTCGAGGGAATTTCCAGCCATCCGGCCAAGAGGCTGGTCCATATCCGTAATCAGTGCTTGAACCCGCTTACCGTGGAGCTTGGCGATACGGATGAGGCCATCCGCGAGGTTACGTGCCGCAGAAAGCTCTGGTAAAAATGCGCCATCTCCAACCTTGACATCAAAGAGGAGGTTTCCAGCACCACCGGCTAGCTTTTTTGAGAGAATGGATGCAATCAGTAATGGTGTCGACTCCACCGTTGCAGTGACATCACGGAGCGCGTAAAGCGTGCCATCCGCGGGTGCGAGAGACGTACTTTGTCCCGCAAGCGCGCCGCCGATTTGCAGCGTTTGTTTCTGGAGCGTTTCACTGGAAAGCATAACCGATAGGCCCGGAATGGCCTCAAGCTTGTCAAGGGTTCCACCAGTATGACCAAGGCCACGCCCGCTCATTTTGCAAACATGTAAGCCGCATGCCACGAGAATCGGGACAACAATAAGGCTTGTTTTGTCGCCAACGCCACCGGTCGAGTGCTTATCGATGACGGAGAGTGGTTCATCCCACGCCAAGACCTCACCTGAGTGGGCCATTGCCGATGTCAGGTCAGCGGTTTCCTGATCGGACATCCCATTGAGGACGATAGCCATGAGGAGAGCGCTGGTCTGGTAATCCGGGATACTGGCAGTAGTTACACCATGGATGACAAAAGCGATTTCATCGGATGATAGGGCAAGCCCATCCCGCTTCTTTCTGATGATGTCGACCATGCGCATAACTTCAGCATACCGATGAAATTCAGTGAGTTTAAAAGAAAACTACTGGAAACTAGTAGAGCTACCGATAGAAGAATATTCCAGATCGACAAGGGGTTTTGTGTTTTGGTGAGCCATCTATAATGGATGTGCTGTTCCGGACTGCCGCTCTGTGTCTTAGAGGTTGTTTAGAGTCAGTCTTTGGATGACTAGATTTAGGGCCGGTCAGAAAAAAAGACCCCAGAGAGTATCTGGGGTTTAGCTGTTTGAGGGGAAAACAAACTGGGTCGGGAATTGTGTGGATGTTTCCAGCTGAACGGTCTGTGCGACAGCTGCGTAAATGAAAAAAGACCCCGGAGAATCTCCGGGGTTTAGCTGTTTGAAGGGAAAACAAACAGATCGGTTTAAGCGCTCTTGCGCTTACGAAGTCGTGCTGGCAAAATCCGCTCAATCGAGCGATACTTCGCGACCGTCCGCCGTGCAAGGGGGAATCCCTGCTCAGTCAACAGCGCTGCAATATCTTCGTCTGAGTATGGGGCATTCGAATCCTCTGATGCCAGTAATTTTAACAGGGCTTCACGGACAGCCTCGGAATTTCCAAAGAAGGCTTCCATTGGCATCAGGTCGCCGCTTGGCAACATCGCCCATTTGTCCGCGACAGCGCGGCTGATAACAGATTCATCCAGCTCAAGCGCCTCCGACAGCGATTGACGCGTCAGTGGTCGTAGGAAGGTGCGGTTTTGCGTCTCGAGAAAACCCTGCTGCTCTTCTGCAAGCAAAATCGCAATCGCCTTCAGGGTCTTTCCGCGACGCGCAACACCGGTCATAAATGCCTTGGCACGCTCTACGTGGTCGCGGACATAGCGCTTGGATGCTTCATCCTTGAGGTCTTTATTCTGGTGCATCCCGACCCACTCATCGGAGACCTTGATGTCTTTCTCAAAGTCACGTGCGAGCTCTACCTGAATACCGGCTTCTGTTCGGATGAACACGATGTCGGGCTTTACGGATGGTGCAGATTCAGCCCGACCGTGGTCTGGCCGAAAGCCACTCGCAGGGTAGGGCACGAGTGCCTTCCTAATAAATTCGATGCCTTTTGCATAGAGCTGCGGTGATATCCGCATCCGTGTACAAATCCGTTGCTCACGGTTGCTGGTGAAGTCAACCCAGTGATCCTGCAGAATTTTGAGTGCCAGCTGTGAACCCTGTCCATCTGCAAGCAAGTGTTTGGCTTGCAGAATCAGCGATTCCTGTAAGTCACGAGCGCCGATGCCCGGAGGGTCCATCTGTTGCAGCGCTTCTAATGCCTCATTGGCATCTTCGTAATCACACCCGCTGGACATCACAACATCTGCGAGATCCGTATCGAGGTAGCCACGGTCATCAATATTGTCGATGAGATAGAGAAGCGTGTGGAGGTTGAGCTCCGGGTACATCGATTTGATGTCCGGAAGCTGGGAGCGGAGGTGCTCGGAAAGTGAAACCTGGCCAGCGACCCTGTCAAAAGGGTCATCCAAACCATCGCCATCTTGGAGAGCCGACAGCTGAAGTGTTCGTGGGCCACTTTCTTTCAGCGCGGATGTCAATCCGGTGCCACCTACAGTTGACCCGTAGGAGCCGAAAAGACCATTGTGATCCCGAGCTTCTAGCGCAGGGTTTTCCCCGAGCTCACGCTCGATAGCGCCTTCAAGCTCGCGGTCAGACCACGACATGATTTCGCTAGCGAGAATTTGCCGCGGGTCTATACGCTGCGACTGCTGCTGGGATTGATAGATTGAAGAAGATAACCGCATACCAAGGTGTATTCTTGGCATGCGGTACGGGCTACCTCAGGGTCAATTTTGGTAATGGCACGGAGGTTGCATACGCAACGGGTTATTTAGTCGAGGACTGCGATAGCTTCAATCTCGACTTGTGCTCCCAGAGGTAGTGCAGCGACAGCAAAAGTCGAGCGGGCTGGGCGGATACCCGAGAAGTGTTTGCCGTAAATGCCATTGAACTCCGCAAATTTCGACATGTCCCCTGAAAGGAAGCAGGTTGTCTTCACGACATTGTCCAGTGATCCACCAGCGGCTTCGAGGAGTGCGGAGAGACCTGCGATTGCGCCTTCGACCTGTTTGATGAAGTCTGTGTGCGGAGCACCCGTTTCGGGATCAATCCCGAGCTGGCCACTGATATACAGTGTGTTGCCCACTTTTACAGCGGGGGTATACGGTGCACCGGCTGCTGGTCCAGCGCCAGTAAAGATAGGTGTCTTTTCCATGGAAACATTGTATCTGCAAGTTTGGTGGATGCGTTGGCAGGGAAGCCTACCCGCCATTAATGGTGACAAAGCAGACAAATCGGTGACCACACCCAGCGTTTACTTGATTGTGCGCGATAATTCCCAGCGGGTCATGATAGCTTCCGCATCGATGTCATCCGGCCAGCGGGAGCGGTTTTTCTCTTCAAAGGCAGATTTGAACCGGTTGTGCATCCAAAGATACTGGCCTGGACAACGTCGGATACCTTTTTCAAGCCCGATGTTCACTTCCCGGGTCAACCGAAGGAGCTCACTCTCGCCCAAGGAACGTGCATCAGGGGCTGACGTGATCTGATCACCAAGCCAAATGCGATAGCGGTCATCTGGTTCTCGTGTACAGAACAGAGGCATGATAGGAGCACCGGTAGCCACAGCCAGTTTGGCTGGGCCTAGCACCGTCCCCGCGGGCATCCCGAAAAATGGAACAAAACAATCCCCGCTGTTTTGATCAGGGAGAATCCCTACTGCACCGCCATTATTGAGGGTACGTAGGAGCGGGCGAAAGGCATTCCCTTTGTTGACAACTTTGTAGTTGCACCCAGCTCTAAGGTCATCGACAAGGCCTGCAAACGCTGGGTCATCCGGTTCCCGGACAACAGCAGTAAAGTCATATCCCCGGCAGCCAGCCCAGCGGGCAAAGAACTCGAAGTTACCTAGGTGTGGGATGACTCCAATGACTCCCTTATTGAGCTGGATCAGGGCATTGATGGTCTCTTCGGTTCCCGGTTCGAGATCAGCAAGGCCGAGGACTTCCTCCGTGGTGTAGACCGGTGCCTTCATGAATTCAAACATCATCGCTGCGAAGTGCTCAAAGCTCTCTTTGACAATCACTTCTCGTGCGGATTCGGCAAGCGTCGGGTAGGCGATGAAGACATTACGGCGTGCATCCCGGCGGCTCTTTGCAACGAGCTTGTAGCCGGCTTGTCCCCAAGATTTTCCGAGGCGGATGACTTGTTTTCTTGGTTTTGCCTGCAGTGACTTCATGGATGCATGTGCGACTTGCACAATGAAGCGTTGCCAGAGCAGGGATGATTTGGAGACGCCTTTAGCCATGATGCTTGTATACCATGCAGACAAAAAACAAACCCCTCCGGCGTGTTGCAGGAGGGGTTTGTCGCGATTCCGCTACGCTTAGATGCGCTCTGCAGACCGTGTGACCGCGATGAGATCGAGGTTGACACCAGGTCCCATTGTGGAGGACAGGGTGACCTTCTGCACATAGCGTCCCTTTGCGGACGATGGGCGGGCCTTGATCAGTGCATTCAACAAAACGACGAGGTTCTCGTTGATTGCTTCGACGGAGAAGCTTGCCTTGCCGATTGGGGCATGGACAATACCAGCCTTATCAACACGATAAGCAACACGGGTTGCCTTCTTGATTGCATTGACAACCTTGGACACATCCGGGGTAACCGTTCCCGACTTCGGGTTTGGCATCCGGGGGCCAAGGGTGCGGCCAAGACGGCCGACCAATGGCATCATGTCAGGGGTGGCAACGAGGACATCAAAGTCACGCCAGCCGCTCTGAATCTTGGCGATGAGGTCTTCTGCGCCAACTTCGTCCGCACCAGCAGCCGTTGCGGCTTCTGCCTGTGCACCACGTGCAAAGACAGCAACCTTTTGGGTCTTGCCGGTGCCGTGAGGCAAATCGGTGGTTCCACGGACAACTTGGTCACCCTGACGTGGGTCCACACCGAGGCGGACAGCAACATCGACGGTGGAGTCGAACTTCGTGGACGATGTTGCCTTAGCGAGCTCAATGGCTTCAACTACATCGTATTCGCGGGTCTTCTCGACCTTGGCCTTCTCGGCCGAGTAGCGCTTGGAAACAACATGCTTACGGTCTTGCTTACGCACGTCAGGCCTCCTTAATCGTTACGCCCATCGAGCGGGCGGTACCAGCGATAATTCTCATAGCAGCATCAATGTCATGCGCATTGAGATCCTGCAGCTTCTTCTCAGCGATTTCGCGGAGCTGATCTTGGGAAAGTGCACCGACCTTGACCTTGTTCGGGATCGCGGAACCGGATGGGATACCAAGAATTTTCTTGATCAAATCCGATGCAGGTGGGGTTTTGGTTTCCCAAATGAAGGAGCGGTCATCATAAATGGTGACAACAACAGGAACAATCGAGCCTGCCATGCTGGCAGTCTTTTCGTTGTATCCCTTGATGAATTCCATCATGTTGATACCGTAGCTACCAAGAGCTGGTCCAACAGGAGGCGCAGGAGTTGCTTTACCTGCGTTGAGGGCGAGTTTGACCACGCCGACTACTTTTTTAGCCATGCTATCCTCTCAATCCGGAGAAACTCCGGGTAGTGCGATCGACCGGACAATCCGGTCTCCTACACGTGCGCGCTAAAGCACACGGTGAGGTCCAAAGTGTACCGTATGGGTTTCGGATGTTCAAAGCCTCCACCCACTGGTACGTTTACCTGACTTGTCAGGAAATCTTTTCGACTTGGGTGAAGTCCAGCTCCACCGGCGTGTCGCGACCGAACAGAGAAATCATTACCTTGAGCTTTTCCTTAGCATCGATGACTTCTTCGATCTTGCCGGTACAGTCCACGAATGGACCACCCGAAACACGCACAACCATCCCTGGCTCCCAAAGACGCTTCGGTCGCGCTACATTGTTCGCTGGATCCAGAGCGGTGCGAATCTCTTCGACATCGGAGTCCTTCAAAGGAACTGGCTTGTTCGCAGATGACGAGACAAAGCCTGTAACACCGGTCGTACTCTTGACGAGGTGCCATGTGTCCTCATCGAGGTCCATATTAATTAAAATATAACCAGGGAAGACTTTGCGTTGAACTTCTGTCTTCTTGCCGTTCCGTGTGCGGGTCTCGAGGTCCGTTGGAACCAGAATCTCGCCAACCTTACGTTCAAGCAGCATCAACTTGGCCCGCTTCTCAAGCGTGGCCTTGACCTTCATCTCATGCCCTGAGTAGCAGTGGACGGCATACCATCGGCGACGAACTGCCATGTCTATTACCTACTTCTTTACGAAAATGAAACCAGCAATCTGGCCCATCAAATAGTCAGCGGTACCACAGAAGATTGCCGTACCAACAATGACACCCATGACAATCTGTGTCAGCTGTGTCAACTCCGGACGGGTAGGCCAAATCGCCTTGCCCAGCTCCTCACGTACTCCGCGGAGGTAGGGTCCGAGGCCTTCCCAGTTGCTGGCAGACTTCACTGCCTGGCTTTCGGTAGACATTGATTTACTCCAATCCCTTATCGTCAAGTCAACAAAAAACAGGGTACGTATACACGTCCCTGCAAGTAAACAAATTACCGCGCTAAAAGACGCTTGTCAAATTAGTGCCTGCAAAGCACGTAATTTCCTGCACCACGCCACGACATCACTCGTCGGATCCACGTCACAGACATCTAAAAAGACCCGCTGAAATGCCCTGGGGGCAATTTCAGCCAAGCGGCTGTTATACCCAATACTCCAGAGGCCATCCGCAATACAAAACCGCCAGTCCATCCAGCCCGCCTCTGACCAGTCCACGATTCCACCCAGCTGGGATACATCCGGACCACCTGTTAGAACATTTGGGAGACACCAATCTCCCTGCATAAACCGGATCTCAGGAACGACATCCGCACCATCCGCCACAACCTCACGCCAGACATCCCCGACCGCCCTGCCATGAACATTGGTGTCTAGGTCTGTAATCACCCGCCGGGAATCCGATTTGACGATACGGTCGATGGCATCAAACGCATCCTCAAATGTGTCATCTGCTTCGGAAAGACTGCTTGAAATCGCCGCGGATGCGCAGAGCACACTGGCAAATCGCTCGCAAATGGCGCTTCGGTCGGCATCGCTTTGCGCCCTCGCAAACTGCTCAGCCAAATTACTTCCGTGTAGCCACGATGTCACCAACCACTCATCCCCAAAACCGAGCAGCTGTGGCGTCACCAGAATCCGACTGCTGTTCATTAAGTGCTGCAGCTGCACGACCTCCCGTTGGATCGCCGCTGGACTGCCCGTTTTACGGAAGACAACATCCCCGGTGGGAAACGTGCACTTCTCGCAGCGCGATGTATCTCCCTGAAAAGTTAGAGGAGTGGATGATGTGATTTCCATACATCACAAATACGCCCAGATGTCACCGCGCGCCATATGTAGTTGAGAGCCCCGCTTCATATCCGCTTGCCGGACTACGCGTTACTCCGCATGCTGCATCTCGTTAATAGGTTGTTAGAGCGGGTTAGCCGCTGGTTATACATCGCAAGCTGGCCCAAGTTACAGATGGCATCACCTTTGGTAAAGTAAATGCCTAGGAGACCTGACATCATGGATATACGCCCGGAAGACCTACCCGTTACCGTCAAAAAGCCGTGGGGCTACGAGATTTGGTACGCTTGGACAGATCAATACGTTGGAAAGATCATCCACGTGGATGCCGGACACAAACTCAGTCTTCAGTTCCACAATCATAAGGATGAGACGAGTTATCTGCTCCGCGGCAAGATGAACTTGATCAAGGGCACAGATGCCGAGAACCTCACCACAACGGTCATCGAACCCGGCTGCACCTGGCGGAACCGCCCGCTGGAAATTCATACCATCGAGGCCTTGGAAGACTCCGATGTCCTTGAAGTCTCAACACCACACCTCGATGATGTCGTGCGTCTAGTAGATAACTATGGCCGTGAGGGGACAAACGCGCCGTAGGGTTTTCGTAGTTTAGTCAATGTGAGTCGGCGCCGAGCTGCGGTCCGCCGGCTCTTACTTTTTACGCTTGGCCTGATATGTTGCGAAAGCACTTTCAATCGCATCGCAAGCACCCGACACGCCATTTTCAGCCGCGACAATTTCACCGATGCGCCGTGCTGTTGCCTTAATGACTTCATCTGCCATTAACGACCGTAGCAACCGCGTATAGCCCATGCCTTTGCAACGTCTGCGTGGACGCCAAGCACCGAGACCCGCTTTCACGACACGGTGTGCATTGTCCGGCTGGTCGTGTGCAAATGGCACCACAAGCTGCGGCTTCCCGGCACGCATCGCCTGTGCCGTCGTTCCCGCTCCGCCCTGATGTACAACCAGTGAGCACTTCGGCATAATCATCGAATGCGGTGCATATGGAACAGCCAGCGCCCCAGGTGGAAGACCTTCAAGCTCTTTCTGACCATCCGGGAGACGCCCTACCAATAAAATTGACCGGTGTCCCGCACGATACGCGGCCCATGCCGATTGCTTGAAAAAGTCGCCCGCTGCAAAAACGGCACTCGTCCCCAACGTAAAGAGAATCGGCTCTGGCCCAGCATCGAGGAATGCCTGAACATCCGCGCTCCAGCCGGCTGCCTCACCACCCTCGAGGTGATCGTGGAACAGAAATCCTGGCTGCACAACATGTCCTGGCCAGTCTGGTTGCGGTGCTCCAAGCTGTGGCGAAAACAAGGCTAGCGTCAAATCTGGGGAAAACTGACCATCGAACAGGGGGTGGCCACCCTTTTGCATATGGTACTCGCTGCGCAGAGTGTCGACTGCCTTTACCCAACGCCTTGTCTGATACTTGGCCAGCTTCAGCAATGGAGCCATGACACCCGGAGGAGGCATCGGCTTACCAATAAGCTTTGTAACCCCCGGCGGAATGGGAGGGTCATAGGCGCTGCAGAAAACAATCGGCTGTAGGACCATCGAGAAAAACGGGATGCCAAGCCTTTCCGCAACGATTGGACTTGGAAACACCAATGAATGTGAAATAAGGAGGTCCGCATCCTTACATGCTGCATGAAGGTCGTCATCCATGTCGCGAAGACTTGGCAGCAGAACATCTGTAAGCATCGTCTTCGTGCCAGTCCGCGGGTCCATCACGCGGCGCGCAAGATCGTGGATGTCTTTTGGGTCCGGGAGGTCCGGACGGAGGGGATGGAACTCGTAGCCCAGAGCCTCGACGCGCTCTTTATAGAGCGGACAGGTCGCGATTCCGAGGTGGTGGCCACGCTGGCGAAGTCCGGCGCACAGTCCGAGAACTGGGTGCAGGTCGCCATATGTACCCCAAGTTGAGACTACGATGCGCACAGTGCCTATGCTAACACAACAATGTCTGGTATTCGTGAAATGTGTGGAGTGGATGCATTAACGCGTAAGGTTTCCCTAGGGTCATTCTCCTGTAGAATACGAACTAGTGGTGGCGATCTTGCTGTGAACCTTACCCTCGGGGATTCGTCCGTTGCTGTGATGCCATCCTGAAGTGCCCCCCGGGAACCAGGAAGCGCGAAAACCGTTACTGTATACGGAGATAACTATGCCAGTCGTACTCGAGACAACCGATGTCACCAAGACCTATAAGACGGGTAACTTTGACCTGACCGTCCTTAAAGGAATCACGCTTCAAATTCACGCTGGTGAGTTTATAGCCATCATGGGGCCATCGGGTTCCGGCAAGTCGACGTATATGAACATCCTTGGATGCCTCGACCGGCCGACGACGGGTAAGTATTATCTCGAGGGCGACGATGTCTCCCGCCTCTCCGATGACCGCCTCGCTGAGGTTCGCAACCGTAAATTTGGCTTTGTTTTCCAGAGCTTCAACCTCCTCCCGCGGACGACTGCACTACGGCAGGTGGAGCTCCCGATGCTCTATGCTGGCGCAAGCAACCGTGAGGAGCGTGCTAAGTGGGCGCTAAATCGAGTTGGCCTCTCTGATCGCATGGACCACAAGCCAAACGAGCTCTCCGGTGGACAGCAGCAGCGCGTTTCAATCGCCCGCAGCCTTGTAAACGACCCGGTCATCGTCTTTGCGGATGAACCAACAGGCGCACTCGATACCCGCACATCCTTTGAAATCATGGACATTTTCCAAGAGCTAAATGCCGAAGGAAAGACCGTCATTATGGTCACACACGAAAATGACATCGCACGCCACGCCACGCGCATCATCCGCTTCCGGGATGGTGAGATCATAGAAGATGGCCCTGTTCTCGACCGCGTGTTCGCAAAGGATGAGCTCGCTAAGCTGCCCCCTGCAAACGCACCGGCACACTAAGCGGACATCATGCGTGTTGTCGTTTCCGGTGCGACCGGATTTATTGGAAATGCACTAGGTGCCGCGCACGATTTGCGGGGTGACTACCCCACGGGTATTGCAACCCGGAGTGGTGTTCTGGGGCCGATGCAGCTCGATGGTCTTGATATCCGGGATGCCCGTGCAGTGGATGCGTGTATCGCACAGGCTCGCCCGGAAATCGTTTATCACTGCGCTGCGCTCTCAACGCTTAAAGATCCCAGAGACCTGCAAAACATCGCGGAAATGATCCAGACCAATGTCATCGGGACGCTGAACATCCTCATGGCAGCCCGGCGGAGCAATGTAAAAGCATTCGTCTTTGTGTCGTCCGATAAGCAATATGGGACACATGCCAGCCTGCCGGTCAGTGACATTTCAGATGACACATTTGCAAATGGCGGTCTCTACGAAATGACAAAGGCGTGGGG